>JACCEA011914840.1_pt1 | contig 29622 bp, 24 predicted proteins | sample 7449851 | NCBI WGS metagenome assembly JACCEA01 (sample SAMN15323453, study PRJNA562643) | freshwater metagenome | isolation source: river surface water | place: USA:Blue River Watershed | collected 2017-08-18
ACGGGCATGAATAGGGTAAATTAGTTCGTTCAAGCCAGAGTACACTTCATGGTACTTCCCATCCAACAAATAACCTATTTCAGTTGCTATGCACCCGAGCCATATTCGACCGTTTTTGTCCTCAACGAGCTCCCATACGTCATCGGTAGGCAAGCCATCCTTCATGTCAAACAGTTTGCATTCATATCCATTGTATCTGACAACACCCTTATCGGTTGCTATCCACAAATAACCCAGCCTGTCTGTAATCATTCCGTAAACATGATTAGACGGCAACCCATTCTCAGCATTCAGATTAAAAAAACGACGGGTTTGCCCTTCTATTTGTATCGAAGAACAAAGAAGTGCAATAACGAATGAAACGAAGACGAGGGTACGGCTCAATTTAGTGTACTTCAAAAGGTGTCGTATAAAGTTAACCAGTTAAGCACAAATTCATACATAACAAACCGGATTTTTAGGTTCCGGCCATATCAGTCTCCCTTCGGCCCCTTCAGACATATAGCCAATGACACGGATAAACATTACATTTGTACGTTAATAACAAGTCGGCAAACAATGCTGCTTTAGAGGACTAAACAGACGAACACTTGAAACAAATCATTCAATCATTCAAAACCGGCGAAACCATATTGGAAGATGTACCTGCTCCCAAAGTCAGGCCCGGTTATGTACTGATAAAAACTACTCGTAGCCTGGTTTCACTTGGCACAGAACGAATGCTGGTTGAATTCGGGAAAGCCAACTTGTTACAAAAAGCACGTCAACAGCCCGACAAGGTGAAAATGGTGATCGGGAAGATCAAGTCTGAAGGGTTAAAACCGACCATGCAGGCGGTTTTCAATAAACTTGGTCAACCGTTGCCGCTTGGTTACTGCAATGTCGGTACTGTTATTGCGGTTGGGGAGGGCGTACACGAGTTTTCGATAAACGACAGGGTTGCATCCAACGGCCCTCACGCGGAATATGTATGTGTACCCAAAAATCTGGTTGCCCATATACCGGACAATGTAACAGACGAGCAGGCTACATTTACAGTACTTGGGGCAATAGGGCTCCAGGGTATCAGGCTTTGCAACCCTACTCTTGGAGAAACTATCGTTGTAGTAGGTCTTGGCCTTATTGGTCTTATGACTGCTGAATTGTTGCTTGCAAACGGATGCCGGGTTATCGGCATCGACCTCGATCCAAAGAAGATAAGCATAGCTCGATCAAAAGGGATTATCGGCATCAACCCCGGAGAAGGAAGCGATCCGGTAAAAGCGGTGATGGATCTCACTGACAACATAGGCACCGATGGCGTGATCATAACCGCATCTGCGAAAACCGACGAAATAATTGCTCAAGCAGCACAAATGAGCCGTAAGCGAGGCCGAATAGTACTTGTTGGCGTGATCGGACTCAACATCAGCCGCGCCGATTTCTATGAAAAAGAACTAACATTTCAAGTATCCTGCTCGTACGGACCGGGGCGTTATGACGACACCTACGAAAAACGCGGCATTGATTACCCGATGCCGTTCGTCAGATGGACCGAGCAACGGAATTTCAAAGCAGTCCTAGACATGATAAGCATGGGACGTCTCGACGTAACATCACTCATTACAGAACGCGTTCCACTTGCCGACTATGGTAAGATATACAACAACATGGGTAACAAAGACGCGATCGCGTCTATACTTGAATACCCTGAAATAGGCAACCCGGCAGACACCATCAAGGTAACTGACGGCTTCTTTGCTCAGGGCAAAGGGGGTATCGGCATCATTGGCGCGGGCAACTTCACCGGCATGACAATGCTGCCCGCCCTCAGCAGCATAGGTGCACCGCTATACAGTATCGCAAGCGCATCCGGCGTCACCGGCACCGCACTGGCTAAAAAATACAAGATCGGCAAAAGCACTACTGACTACAAGAGCATACTTGCCGACCCCACTATCGACCTTGTAATGATAACTACCCGCAGCAATGAACATGCTGGCATGGTAGTGGAGGGGCTGAAAGCAGGGAAGCATGTTTTCGTCGAAAAGCCTCTGTCAATCGACCGTGCAGGAGTGGACAATGTGCTGGCCGCATACGATGGCACGAAGACGCTTACGGTAGGTTTCAACCGTCGCTTTTCCCCGCATATTGTCGCCATTAAAAAAGTAGTGGGTGACGCACCAATGAATGTCATTGCCACTATGAATGCCGGTGCTATACCGGCAAATGTATGGGTGCATGACATGAAAGTGGGCGGCGGCCGAATAATTGGTGAGGCATGCCACTACATGGACCTCATTACCTATCTGACCGGTAGCCGCATCACCGCCGTATGTATGAACGCCATGGGTGTCAACCCGGAGGCGAATACTGACAACGCGAGTATTCTGCTTCAGTACGAAAACGGCAGTACGGGCGTGATCAACTATTTCGCCAACGGCTCAAAAGACTATTCAAAAGAACGCGTAGAAGTATATTCACTTGAACGCACCCTGATAATGGACAATTTCCAGACTACTGTAGGGTATGGAACAAAAAACTTCTCAAAGCTAAAAACGAATATGGACAAGGGACACACAGCCCAGTTCAAACTGCTTTCCGACCGGGTGAGGAACGGAGGAGGTGCCTTGATCCCGTTTGACGAGATCATCAATACGACACTTGCCAGTCTGGCAGCAATCGAAAGCCTTACCCGCCGCGAATGGGTTCCTGTTCGATGACATCCAAACCAACAAAAACAAAACTGAACGATAAGAAATGCTTATAGACATAATTGCCGGCGCACGGCCCAACTTCATAAAAATAGCCCCAATCACACATGCCATAATGGCGAAGCAAAATGAAGGTGTTCCCATCGAATTCAGATTGGTTCACACCGGCCAGCATTATGACAAAAAAATGAGCCATGACTTCTTTGAGCAGCTGAACATACCTACACCACACCACAACCTTGAGGCAGGCTCCGGTACACAGGCCGAGCAGACAGGAAAGATCATGGTAGGCTATGAGAAACTACTCATGGAACGCCCATGTGATCTTTGTATCGTTGTAGGTGACGTCACTTCTACAATGGCATGCTCTATTGCGGCAAAGAAAGTGAACAATATTAAAGTTGCGCACGTGGAAGGTGGCATTCGTAGCGGCGACTGGACAATGCCCGAAGAGATAAACCGAATTGTAACAGACGCAATAACCGACTACTTCTTCACCACCTCAGAAACGGCGAACGCCAACCTGAGAAGAACGGGCGTGACTGATGACCGCATCTTCTTTGTGGGCAACACAATGATTGATACGCTGTTCAAACAACTGCCGAGGCTCACCAAGCCCCCGATCTGGGATACGGCCGCACTAAAGGACAAAGAGTACCTGGTACTCACTCTTCATCGCCCGGCAAATGTGGACGATAAAGACAAATTAGAGGCACTGCTTGGTCAGATAATAGAATCTGCCAAGGGAACGACAATCGTATTCCCTGTGCACCCACGTACGGCAAAAATGCTATCATCACTCAACCTCGACCTTTCGACTATACACTTGGCAGAACCAATGCCATACCTTGAATTCAATTATCTGGTTCAACATGCCAAAGCCGTGGTAACCGACTCGGGAGGCATCACGGAAGAAACAACCGTAATGCGCGTGCCATGCATGACGCTGCGTGATAATACAGAACGTCCTGAAACCTGTACTGTTGGAACAAATGAACTGTTAGGCACAAATCCCGACGCAATTGCCCCGGCTTTTAAAAAACTGTTCGCGGGCGAATGGAAGAAAGGCGAGATCCCTGAATTGTGGGACGGGAAAACCGCAGAACGCATTGTAAATCACATAATACAGATTTTCAGGATCAGGTGATCTGCTGACGTATGATTGACAGCCCGAAACATAATTTGGAAACGATCGTAGATACACTGCTCCTTATTGGCGGTCGCGTGCTCGACGTTTCAGGTGACGGCACCATTCATCAGTCGTGGAGATCTTGTACAGAAACTATAGACAGGGAACTAAACAACGATGCAATTGTTGCTGCACATAAAAGCATAATAGCAGATTGTGTAGCAAAAAGAAAAAATGACCGAACCCAACACTCGATTGTCTCAGGTGATTCACTGTTCCGTTTCGACATTCGTTTCCTTGCCAACCACCCCCATCTAAACAGAATATTCTTGGTCATTGACCATATCTCCACCACAGGAAAAGCTCAGGTATCCGAAGACTTCTGGAGACTTGCGCTTGACTCATCGGGAGATGGAATGTGGGATGTTGATGTACCCGCCCGAAAAATCACATTCTCTGACAGATGGCATAGCATATTCGGATACAAACACGATGAAATAACAGACCTAAACCAATGGATACGACTGATCCATCCGGACGATATTGAAAAGGTTCAACTTACCACAACAAATTATTTTGCAGGAGAGACTAGATACTACCACTCTGAATTCCGGCTCAGGTGCTCAAACGGAAGCTACAGATGGGTATTGAGCAGGGGTGTGGTAGTAGCAAGCGACGAGAACGGAAATCCGCTACGCTTCATTGGCACACATACCGATATTGACGAACGTAAACGGACTGAAGAAAAGTATGCATCTGTAGCACAGATGCTATCTAAACTTATCAATAACCTCAATGAGGGAATCCTGGTAACGGATGAAAATGATGAGATAATTTTCGCCAATCAGATGTTTTGTGATGTATATGAAATTGCAGGAGACCCCTCAGGGCATGTTGGTATCCACACTGCACCCAGCCTCAGGCAACGCATGGTCAAATACACGAAATCTGACGAATTCCTCAGAAAAACACTAGACATCCTTAAACGCAAAGAAGTCGTACTCAATGAAGAGTGGGAAATGACCGACGGCAGAGTGTTAAGTCGTGATTTCTTACCTCTTGAATTTAATACCCATCAAAAGGGGGGCATTTGGAAATTCAGAGATATCACCGCGCAGAAGAATACCCAAAAACACATAGCTGAACTTCGTAATTTTTACGAGAAAATTCTCAACTCTATCGGTGCCGACATCGTTGTCTATGATGCCAACTTCCGATACCTGTACATTAATCCCACAGCGATCAAGAACGAAGACCTAAGGCATTGGCTTATCGGCAAAACCGACGAAGATTATTGTATTTACAGGAATAAACCCCTCGAAATGGCGGCGCACCGCCGCAAAATCCTTCAGAGAGCAAGAGACGAGCGTAGGGAAATTGAATGGGAAGACACTCTTGTTAACAAGAACGGCGAAACGGAGCACCACTTAAGGTACATGTATCCTGTTTTTGATGAGAACGGGAAACATCTCTACGGCATCGGGTATGGACTCAACATCACCGATCGTGTAAAGGCGCAGGAACAACTGAAAACCAGCATGGATACTTTTGCCAGTGCCTTTAACGAGTCAGGTATCGGCATGGCGCTCATTGGCAACGACGGCAAGTGGCTCGACGTCAATAATGTCCTTTGTTCGATGACCGGATATTCGAGAGAAGAACTGCAAAAGATATCCCCTCAAGACATCACTCATCCGGATGACATTGATATTGACACACATCTGGTCAGACAAATGCTGAAAGGCGAAATCGACTCCTACAATGTCGAAAAACGATATATCTCCCGTTTTGGAAAAATTGTTCAGATCCTGCTTACCGTATCAGTAGTGAGTGGCGGCAATGGTGAGCCTAAATTCTTCATTGCCCAAGTTGTAGACATAACAGACAAGAAAGAAATGCTATGGGCGCTTGATAAGCGTAATGCGGAACTGGAGCTTACGAAAGAGAACCTGATCAACAAGATCAATCAACTGGAGGAATTGAGCCACATTATTGCGCACAATCTGCGGGGACCGGCGGGAAACATTCGTGTGCTGTCTGAAAGTCTGCTCGAACTCATCAGAACACAGGACATCGAAAACGCTCCGTCACAACCATTTACCATTGAAGAGGCTACTGCAATGATACATGAAGGTAGCAATGCCCTCATGGAGAGCCTTAATACCCTTATGCAGATCACCGAGATCAAACTCAACAAACAGATCCAAATCGACAATTGCGACATGTACATCATCATACGCGATGTCTGCCATCAACTACAGGCTGTGATCTATGAGAAAAAAGCAGTTATCCGCAAACACCTGAGCGTTAGTGTGATCCGGTATCCGAAAGCATATTTGGAGCACATATTATACAACCTGCTAAGCAATGCCCTTAAATACACCCACGAGAGCATAACGCCCGAAATAGACATATTTACAGACATGGTAGACAACCGCGTTCAGCTGACCATAAGGGACAACGGACTAGGCATTGACCTCGAAAAGTATGGCCACAAAATGTTCAGACTTAACGAGACGTTCCACCGCGGTTTCGACAGTAAGGGAATAGGACTGTATATCACCAAAACCCAGGTTGAGTCTTATGGCGGCAGTATTTCAGTGACCAGCACTCCGGGAAAAGGCAGTGAATTTACAGTAACATTGTAAAACGAAGATGCAGAAAGCAAAGCGCATTTTAGACCTCGTCCGCAACATGGGACCACGCTATGTGGCTTTCAGGGCGCAGCACGAGTTGCTGCGCCGTTCTGGACTACTAAAACGTCGCTTCCCGCACAATCCTCCCTTTCAGCAATTCATTACTCTTGGTCAATGGAAGGGCAAAAACACAAAGTTCTTCTTCAATTCAAGAGCCGACATAAAACTAAAAAAATCACCGTCAGAACTGCTTTCAAAACGTCTTACCGATCTGTTGGATGGACGCATACTCATGTTCAGCAGTTTCGTGTCTGAGCCGAACGCCAACCACGACTGGGTAACGAATCCCGATTCGGGCTACAAGTACGATGCCCGCAAACATTGGACAGAGATTCCGGATTATTCGCCAGAAGCAGGCGACATAAAATATGTCTGGGAACGGTCTCGTTTCTCATGGATATATGACATCATTCGCTACGACCATCATTTTGGCGACGACCACGGAAAACATATTTTCAACGAGATCGAATCTTGGATAAATAGCAACGGCATCAACTGCGGCCCCAATTACCGCTGCAGTCAGGAAATGTCCATCCGCCTGATGAACTGGCTGTTTGCACTACATTTCTACAGCAACTCACCGGCACTCACCGAAGGTATATTCAACAAAATGCAGCATGTCATCTACTGGCACCTGCATCACATTTATAACAACATAAATTTTTCGCGCATTGCGGTTCGCAACAATCATGCCATCACCGAAACGTTGATGCTATACCTTGGCGGATTATTCTTCCCCTCAATGCCCGGTGCCGATGCTTGGAAACAAAATGGCAAACAATGGTTTGAAGAAGAAATAGCCTACCAGATCTATGAAGACGGTACGTTCCTGCAATATTCTATGAACTACCACAGGATTGTGATACAGTTGCTGACTTGGGCTATTACCCTCTCAGAAAACAATGGCGAGCGCTTCAACGAAACAGTGTATGACAGAGCCCGTAAGTCATTGACATTCCTCGGCACATGCACAAACGAAGTCAATGGGTGGCTCCCCAACTATGGCGCCAATGACGGTGCGTTGTTTTTCCCGCTGAGCAGCGGCCATTATCGCGACTACCGTCCGCAACTGAACGCCCTTGCTGCGGCACTGGGCATAGGATCATTTGACAACCTGACCAACGAAGACGCAGCCTGGTACAACACCAATAAAGACCTCAAACATTCGTGGGCACCTGCAAACGGCACACATGAATTCCCGGTTGGAGGATACTATATTATCAGAGAGCCAGAAACCCTGACATTCATTAAATGTGGTGCCTATAAAGATCGCCCGTCTCAGGCCGACGCACTTCACATTGACATCTGGCACCACGGAGAGAACATAATACCCGATGCGGGCAGCTACAAATACAATACAGACACAGAAACAATTCGCTACTTCAGCGGCACCAGGTCTCATAACACGGTAATGATCGGCAACAACGATCAGATGCTGAAAGGTGGCCGATTCATTTGGTACCATTGGATACAAAAAGCCGAAGCAAGATTGGCCGAAACCGCTGACAGTTATGAGTTTTCCGGAACAATTCACGCCTTCGGACATGTGGCACCAGGTATCACGCATACGCGCAAGGTCATCAAGCAAAAAGATCGCAATGTATGGAACGTCATTGACACCGTAGAAAATGCGCCGGCAGGCATCCCTGTCATACAACTCTGGCATATTGCACCGGGCCATTCAGACAAGGCAAAATTGACCGCCACCGATGCCAGAGGAACCGACCTTGCTCCTGCAGCAAATACGGGCTATACATCATCGCTATATGGCCAAAAGAAAGAGTCAACAGAGCTTTCATTCCGCACAAACACCTCAACAGTAACTACAGTTATCAGTATCGGGTAGCCTACACCCGAAAATATCTGTTATTTTTACGGTTCCGATGAACATACTACTTATCCACCAGTACTTTTTGGAGGAAGACGATCCGGGCGGATCAAGATGGAACGAATTTACCAGGATATGGACCGACCAGGGCCACACTGTAACTGTGCTCGGAGGCATGATGCACTACAACGGTCACGAAAAACGACCTGAATACAAAGGCAAGTACTTTGTCCCGAAAAAACAAGGAGCGGTCAACGTAATGCGCTGCCACGTGTCTGAAGCCTACAATAAGAGTTTCATCGGCCGTCTCTGGGGTTATTTCTCCTTCATGTTCTCGGCTCTCTATGCAGGTCTGTTCAAGGTAAAAGGAAAATTTGATGTGGTCATCGTCACCTCACCACCCTTGTTTGTCGGCATAACAGGTTATCTCATTTCCCGACTAAGAAGAATGCCCTTTGTTTTTGAAGTACGTGACCTATGGCCTGAATCGGCTATTGACACCGGGGTGCTTACCAACAAAATTGTGATCCGACTGGCCTATTGGGTAGAAGCATTCATCTATCGGAATGCAAAGTTGATAAACGTTCTCACACCTGCCTTCTACAATACTCTTCACGACAAAAAAGGAATTCCCGAAAGCAAACTCATCCAGATATCTAACGCGGCCGATTTCAGCCTATCCGAAAGGTTGCTTAACGACTTCGACCGGGAAGCCTTCCGCAAACAGCACGATCTTGATGGACGATTCGTCATCACCTACGTTGGTGCGCATGGCGTTGCCAATCACCTGGAGCAATTGCTTGATGCCGGTGAGGCCCTTGCCGACACCAACGCCCTTTTCCTGCTTATTGGCCAGGGAATGGAGAAGGAACGGGTGATGAAGCTCGCGAAAGAACGCAACATAAAAAACGTCCGCTTCCTCGACTCTGTGCCCAAAGCAGAGGTCTTCAGATACATTTTGGCTTCAGAAATGGGGGCATCCGTCCTCAAACGCGTAGACACATTCAAGACGGTTTACTCCAACAAGACGTTCGACTACATGTCTTGCAAGAAGCCTATACTCATGGCTATAGATGGCGTCTCGCGCAAACTGGTGGAAGCTGCCGGTGCGGGAGTATATGTGGAACCAGAAAACGCTGCCGAATACAACCGCATCATCCGTCAATATCTCAACGACCCGGAGCGGCTGAAACGCGAGGGAGAAAGCGGATATAGATTTGCGCAGCAGAACTTCGACCGCGAAGTTCTGGCCAACCGGTACCTTGGCTACATAATGAATATGAAAAAGTAACTGTGGGCTACCACACTAGGGCACTTGCACCAAGTATAGCGGCATCCGCATCCGGCAATGCCGATTGCATAAACGCCACCTTATCCTTAAAGATATTCAACATACTTTCTTCCATGTAATACCTTACATGACGGAACAGAATATCACCGGCATGAGCCAACCCTCCGAAAAATATGATCGTCTGCGGAGACGTTATCACTACCATATCGGCGAGGGTCTGCCCCAGTATTTTTCCGGTGTACTCAAATATCTGCAAGGCCATTACATCTCCGCGCAGTGCAGCTTCGTGCAGGTCCCGGGCTGTCAGCTTACCCTCTTTGCCTCGCAGCAGCGATGGCGAATCGTGCTCCTTTAACCACTCCTCGGCGGTAGCTACTATTCCGGTTGCCGAACAATAAGCCTCAAGGCAACCCTTGCGCCCGCAACCGCACATACGCCCATCGCGCACCGATATCATATGGCCCAATTCCCCGGCAAATCCGTCGTGCCCGTAGATCAGTTGACCATTAGCCACAAAACCACTACCCACCCCGGTACCTAGTGTCACCACTACAAAATCCTTCATCCCCCTTGCTGCACCGTACATCATTTCGCCAAGGGCTGCTGCATTCGCGTCATTGGTCAGCTTACAAGGCAGATCAAGCGCATCATTCAGCATTTTCACCAAGGGTATCACAGCTCCTTTCCAGGGGAGATTAGGCGCAAAAAGTATCTCACCGGTGTAAAAGTTGCCGTTTGGCGCACCTACCCCCACTCCTTCTATTTCTCCTCGCCCAACCATATCAATAAGGGGCAGCAATTCGCCTTTGAGCGCCTCTATATATGCCTGCACGGTAGCATGTCCGGTGGTCGGCATCGACCCCTTGTGTAAGATGTCGCCTCTTCGGTTCACTATACCGTATGCTGTATTTGTGCCGCCTATATCAATGCCCAGCGCCAATGGTTGCGTCATAGTCTATTCCTTGCTTTTGTAATATCCTCCTCACTGCATAGGCAAACCAGGCAAGATAAGCGAAGCCTATAGCCGGCACCCAATACGACTGATGTATACCTATCGTTTTGATGTCGGCCAGCTTACCCTGAATAGGCGGAATGATGGCTCCACCCAATATCATCATGATCAGGAAGGCAGAACCCTGAGAGGTGTACTTTCCCAAGCCTGCAATAGCCAGTACGAAGATGCAAGGCCACATGATGGAGCAGAACAAACCGCCGCTCAGGAATGCATAGGTAGCGATCTGGCCTGTAGTAAATATACCCGCCAGCATAAACGCCACTCCCAGCAACGAGAATACCATCAGTGTCTTTGCCGGTTTGTCTTGCGTGGCATAGAATGCAACAGCCTGTATCACAACGCAGACAATATACCAGTAAAAGGGAGATACATCGTTCTGCGCCAGCGAGTTCACACCCAGTACCACTCCAAATGCGACAATAGGCACCAGGAACATCAGCATCGTCCGCATGGAAGCCGATGGTTCAAACACCTTAATTGAACCCGTCCAGCGCCCCACCATCAGACTACCCCAATAAATTGAGATGAACGGCGCCACCTGAGAAGAAGTATAGGCACCGAAATCGGGCTGTTTCAATAGTTCGCCCAGATTACTCTGTATCGTCACCTCCACACCCACATAGGTAAATATGGCTAGCATGCCCAGTATCAGTTGCGGATACTGCATAGCCCCCCAACCCTCAGGCTTCCGGCCAGCACTCAACAAAGCCATCAGCAATGTCAGCACTATCAGCGCCAAGCCAGCCAGTAACCAGACGAAGCGCTCCGTCTGTATTGCCTCAAGTTGTGCCGCATCAGTCGTCGTCACCATATAACTTCTGAAGACAGGCACAAATACCATCACAAGAAAAAACGTCATTACACCCAGCGTCATCAGCGCCTTTGGCGATTTCTCTGTCTCTGTTTCAAACTGTCCTGCAGGCAGCTTTTTCGAAAAGAAAAACAAGGCGGCTGCTACCACAAACAAAGCTCCCACACATGCATACAGAATGGTCACCTTGTCCAGGCCAAGAGCGTTGATCTGCTCGTCCTTTGCTATCGTTGTGCCAAACAAAGCCAGCGCAACGATGATAGGTCCGATAGCCGTGCCGAACGAATTGATTCCACCGCCCAATGTTATGCGGTGCGCCCCTGTTTCCGGTGTACCCAGTAGCGCAGCAAACGGATTGGCAGCCGTTTGCTGCAAGGAAAAACCAAGGGCCACTGCGAACAAACCTGCAAGCATGCCCGGAAATGTATTTGCATTTACCGCCAGTATCATGATAACTGCACCCACGGCCGAAAACAACAGCCCGTAGACGATACTGTTCTTATATCCCCATTTTGCAATTACGTCTTTACCGAAAACGGATGCAATAGCATACAAAACCAGAGCACCCAGGTAATAGGCCAGGTAAAATGCGAAATCTATCAGCTGAGACTGGAACTGATCGAGCTGGAAGTAATGCTTACAGAAGGGAATAAAAACACCGTTGCCAGCGGCAATGAAACCCCAGAAAAAGAAAACAGTGACAAGGATAGAAAGTGCACCAGAGCCTCCCTTCCCCGACATAGCATTTTGAGTATCACTCATACGTATCTATTTCAGGGAAAGATAGTATAAATGGCCGAATTACCTCAGGGGACGTTTCCCCACGTGTCAGTAACCGCTTTCCTCACCCAACGGGAGTGTGAAATTGAATGATTGTTGCGCTTTTACAGTAAACGGAAGGCCTCCCCGGATCTTTCCCGGAATTGCGTAATCATACCCCTTGCCGTAAATGTAATAATTGCCGTTCCATAGAGACGGGAAAGAACACATCGGGAGGGAGTTGACATACGTACATGCAGCCGAATCGTCATACTTTCCATCAGCAGGAGCATTCAGTGTGTTGTACTTGATGTACACCATAACACTGTCCAGCGATGAAGTCACCCCATGGTGAGCGGGATACACAACGATAGTGGCAGCACCACCCTTACCGGCCACCGGTTCAAACTGTTCGTGTTCACAACTGCTCAGCATGGAAATTAATACAGCGGTGAGCAAAAATAATTTACGCATAGTCTTATAGGTTTATCATTGCTTTGCTGGTTCTGCCAACAACGGATTAGTGATAAAGGTACTATCTGTAAGTGTTTCCAAAAAACTGATAATATCTTTTTTATCCTGATCGCTCATAAATATTCCGCCTGCCACCAATGCATCTGTAGTTGGCATAACTGCTACCCCGGTGCGGTAATGCTCCACTGCCTCTGCAAGGGTCGCTATCCTCCCATCGTGCATGTAAGGGCGCGTCACAGCTATATTACGCAGCGATGGCACCTTGAATTTATATCTATCTTCGGCACGTCCGGTTATGTGAGCCCTGCCACTGTCATTAACACCCGCCTTCGGAAGAAGACCATTGTTCCGGAATGAGAAATCGGAGAACAGCGGCTCTTTATGGCAGCTTGCACAATGTTGACGGAAAAGACTCAGCCCCCGCACCTCCTGCTCACTGAAATAACCCGCCCCGGGATTAGCCACATATTTATCGTACTTCGAGTTGGAAGAGACCATTGCTGCCATGAACTGCGCCATTGCCCTGAAAACCCTCTGCGAATTAGCAGTATCTACCCCGAACACTTTTTTGAAACGACTGCGATATTCAGCATCTGCATTCAGCCTTTCTATCACCTTCGGCACGGTCATATCCATTTCTACAGGATTCACGATAGGAGCAACCGGCTGACTCTCCAGATGATTAACCCCACCATCCCAGAAAAAGCTTGTGTTCCAGGCCATGTTTGCGATCATGGGCGAGTTGCGCGTCCCTAACCTATTTTCAATACCATGGCTTATATCATGATCGATATGAGCGAACGCCGCTACCTGCTGATGACAACTGCCACATGAAACCGTATTGTCCCTAGAAAGACGGGCATCATAAAAGAGTTTTCGTCCCAACTCAAAACCGTCAAATGTCAACGGATTGTTCGTAAATGTATATACCGGCTGCGGCCATCCCTTCGGAACTTCAAAACTAACCGGACGCCACGTACGTGGATCTATTTCATCCTTCTTACACCCTGCCAGCCAAACCATGCAACCAAGCCCGGCCGCAACAATGCCAACTATCACCTTCTTCATACCCGGACATTTTTTGTTAGAGACCCGCATAGGTCACCGAAAGCATATTGGCGTAATTATCTGCAAACCCCTTGGCTGCTGTACCTGCAGTACTGATATTATACGTGTTCGCGAAATCATACTGATTAGGCGACTTGAAGAGTTTCAGTACATCCGCCTCAACATGCACGTGGTTCACACCGTCTTTTGCAACTGTGATCTCGGCCGGGAAACTGAGCGTAACCGTCCGCTGCGTAGCATTGGCACCGGCATACCCGCCTGCATGAAATGAGATGGAACCTGATGGTGACTTTGGCGATGTCCCCTCCAGCTTTAGCATAATGTAGCCCGTACTCCATGTCCAGAACATACCGTTAGCAGGATCCAATGCGCCTGTCTGCGCACCTGAAACATTCCGCAGGCTATCTACACCAATGGTCATTGTTATCCCGGTATACTTACCGTAAGGCACGTCAGAAAGATCGAATGCGAGCGATGATGCCTTGTCCTGCTGAATGAGGTGATAACTTTCGTTCTCCGTGTATGCCCCGGCAGCCTTCGTCAACTTCACATTACTTATGTAGTAATTGAATTTACTTACCTTGAACGAATCTCCATGATCGTTCACATACCATGTATCATTCAGGGACAACTTGCTGCTACCCACCTTGTTGGAGAACTCAATTTTCACCACCCCGTTCCCAGTCGGATCTGTTGTTTCGGGAGGGTCTTTCTTCGTGCAACCTTCAAATACAAACCCAAACATCAGCGCTACACACGCGGCGTTAATATACTTTTTCATTATTGCTCTTTTTTCTCTTCTCCTTCTTTTTTACACATGCCTACCACCTCGTGAAACGAGTTGTGCAGTACTTTCAGGTGCTTCATGATTGTAGAATTCTGCTCCTGCAGTACCACCAATGCATTCACCTTATCCGCCTCTCGCTCTATTCGCTTCAATGTGCTGCGCATTTTGGCATTGTCAAATTCGGCGGGTATCGGAGCCGCATTCAGTTGTTTGGCATTCCCGAGCAATTCAAGCGACCTCGACCTGATAGGCTTAAGATCGCCCTCCTCAGCCGGATGAAACGTCTGCGACAATGTACTGTGGAACGTTTGCATCTCCGGCCAGTTGGCAAACCTGCCCTGCCCCCAAGATGTTACTACCGCTCCGATAATGGCAATTACTACAATCATTAACCTCTTCATACTATCTGAAATTTTATAATTTACTATGATCTATTTGCGACCCGAAACATTAAAATTAGCAACATTAGCCGTACTTACCGCTACGATTTTGTTAAAATGCTTATGCAGGGTTTGTTTCGTATTTTTGCCACTTTTCAGACTTTTTAGGCCGTATGCACGGCACATCTACATATTATATGGAATATAATTTCGGCGAAATAGAGCGGAAATGGAAATCATACTGGAACCAGACAAATGTCTACAAGGTATCCAATGACACCTCCAAACCCAAATGTTACGTATTGGACATGTTCCCCTACCCAAGTGGTGCCGGGTTGCATGTAGGCCATCCACTTGGCTACATAGCGTCTGATATCTATGCCCGCTACAAACGCCTTAAGGGTTTCAACGTGCTGCACCCCATGGGCTTCGATGCATTTGGTTTGCCCGCCGAGCAGTATGCCCTCGAGACCGGTCAGCACCCTGCTGACACCACAGAGAAGAACATCGCCCGTTACCGCGAGCAGCTGGACAACATAGGCTTTTGCTACGACTGGAGCCGCGAAGTGCGCACCAGCGATGCCAGATACTATAAATGGACACAGTGGATCTTCCTGCAACTCTTCCATAGCTGGTACGATAGGGCTACACAGAAAGCCCGTCTTATCTCTGAACTGACGAACATATTTGCAGCATCCGGCAATGCAGGCCACCCATGCCCCGGAGACGACAAACTACACTTCGATGCAGCAACATGGAGCAACTATTCTACCGAAGAACAACGCGCCGTTCTGATGCACTACCGACTTGCCTACCAGGGACATGCACAGGTGTGGTGGTGCGAAGCACTCGGTACGGTATTGGCTAATGACGAAGTGGTCAATGGTGTCTCAGAGCGCGGCGGTCACCCCGTAGAACGCAAACTGATGCGCCAGTGGTTCCTTCGTATAACCGAATATGCCGACCGTCTGCTTTCCAGCCTCGACAACCTCGACTGGAGCGATGCCATGAAAGAAATGCAGCGCAACTGGATCGGCAAAAGCAGTGGTGCATCTGTCGACTTTGCACTGAACGAGACGGAGAAGATCACGGTCTTCACTACCCGCCCAGATACGATATTCGGTGTTGACTTTTTAGTACTTGCCCCCGAGCATGCACTGGTTGACACGATCACTACCGACGAACAGCGTCAGGCCATTGACGAATACCGTCACTATGTTAAAAGCCGCTCCGAGCGCGAACGCATGAGCGAGGTGAAACAGGTAACAGGTTGTTTCACCGGCGCATACGCCATCCATCCGCTCACGCACAACCGTGTTCCGGTTTGGATAGCTGAGTACGTTCTGGCAGGCTACGGAACCGGCGCCATCATGGCCGTACCAAGCGGCGATGACCGTGACCACGCCTTTGCCAAGCACTTCAACATTCCGATCACAAACATCTTTGGCGACCAATACACCAGCGAAGCAGCATATTCCGATAAGTCGGGCAGCATACACAATAGCGGTTTCCTCACCGGTATGTCTGTGAAAGATGCTACAGAAGCAGCCATCAGCGTACTGGAAAAGATAGGATCCGGCACACGCCGCACTAACTACCGCCTGCGCGATGCGGGCTTCAGTCGTCAGCGCTATTGGGGCGAACCATTCCCGATAGTATACGATAATAATGGCACCCCGTATGCAACTGACGAACCTCAGGTCTCAGGTTCACTGCCTGTAGAGCTACCGCACGTAAAGTCGTACAAGCCGGGGCCTGAAGGACAGGGACCGCTTGCCAACGTTACCGAATGGGTGAATACCCCTGCCGGTCAGCGCGAGACCAACACCATGCCGGGTTATGCAGGCAGCAGTTGGTACTTCCTCCGCTACATGGACCCGCACAACGATACTGAGTTCGCAGGACGTGCAGCAACCGACTACTGGAATCAGGTTGACATATATGTGGGCGGCACCGAACACGCCGTAGGGCACTTGCTCTATAGCCGCATGTGGACCAAAGCCCTCTACGACCTCGGCCATATTGGCTTCGACGAGCCATTCAAGAAGCTCCTGAACCAAGGTATGATTCAGGGCAGCTCCAGATTCGCTTACCGTGTAAACGGCACAAATACGTTTGTTTCGCACGGGTTGCGGAAACAACATCTGACCACTGAGGTGCGCGTGGACGTGAACATAGTTAACGGCACAGAACTAGACACGGAAGCATTCAAGAAGTGGCGACCTGAATACGCTGCCGCCGAGTTCATTCTGGAAGACGGCAAGTACCTATGTGGCGCCGAAGTTGAAAAAATGTCCAAGTCGAAGTACAATGTGGTGAACCCCGATGACATTGTAAAACAATATGGCGCAGACACCTTCCGTATGTACGAGATGTTCCTGGGCCCGATAGAGGTGAGCAAACCATGGGACACCAAGGGCATAGAGGGTGTGCATCGCTTCCTCAAGAAGTTCTGGCGCCTGTATAACGACGAGCAATCGGGCTTCATTGTGACAGATGAGGCACCTACTGAGGTCGAGCTGCGCACACTGCACAAAACACTGAAGAAGGTGAGCGAAGACATAGAACGCTTCTCCTTCAATACCTGTGTCAGTCAGTTCATGATCTGCGTCAACGAGCTCGCTTCAGCAGGTTGCCACAAACGCGCCATACTCGAACCGCTGGCGGTGTCGCTTGCATCGTTTGCGCCACACATTACCGAGGAGCTATGGCACCAACTTGGCCATACCACTACCGTACTCGATGCGGCCTTCCCTGAGCACAACGACAAGTTCATTGCCGAGAACAGCGTGAACTATGCGGTGTCTATAAACGGCAAAAAACGCGCCGAGATCGAGTTCGCGCTGGATGCCCCGCAGGCCGACATTGAAGCTGCAGTACTTGCCGATGCGACAGTGCAAAAGTGGATGGAAGGCAAACCCATGAAGAAGTTCATCTTCGTAAAGGGTAAAATGATCAACGTAGTAGTTTAATCGGGTGCCTGCACCCACACAACACCAACAATGGGACACAAGAAACTGGTCAAATTTCAGGCTATCGAAACATACAAAAACGTATTGCAGTACCCCGAAGGCATGAAGGGCAACTGGAACAAGTTCTTCAATAACGACAACCCGATAACGCTGGAACTCGCCTGCGGCAAGGGCGAATACAGCGTCGGCCTCGGCCGCGAACACCGCAACCGCAACTTCATAGGGGTGGATATCAAGGGCAACCGTATTTACCGTGGCGCCACCACCGCATTGCAGGAAGGCCTGGACAACATAGCGTTCCTGCGCATCCACATCGGGCAGATCACCAACTACTTCGCGGTGCAGGAAGTGGAGGAGATTTGGATCATCTTCCCGGACCCGTTCCTGAAGAAGGAATCTAACCGACTCACCCATCCCCGCTACCTGTTCCTGTACCAGCAATTACTAAAGCCTGGCGCGCGCATCAACCTCAAGACAGACTCGAAAGAGCTCTATGACTTCACGCTGGAAGTTATCGAGGCGCAGGGCTGTCCGGTGCACGAGAATATTGCCGACGTTTACGGCAAGGGGCTGAACAAAGGTCCTCTGGCTATACAGACGTTCTACGAAAAAATGCACCTTGCCGATGGCCGCACCATCTACTTCCTGTCATTCTCGCTACCACCTGACGGCGTGAAACTGGAAGGCCGCTTTGCCAAGCTGAATGCTGCCGACGACACCGCAGACGACGTGACAGAAGAATAACCAACCAGTATGCAGGAAGGCAAAGACTACTATATCACCCCGGCGGGACTACTCGTTTTCACGGCGCACTACCTGCGCGAGCGCGGCTACTGCTGTGGCAACGGCTGCCTCAACTGCCCCTATGCCTACGAGCAGGTGGCCGAACCACGCCGCACACAACTCTTAAAAAAACGCGAAGCAGATGGCTACTCGCCCCGCTAGTTCTTCGGATCTATACAATGCCATTTACGACATTGTGCGCGCCATACCACGTGGGCGTGTAACCAGTTATGGCGCTATTGCTGCCGCGCTCGGGGCAAAGTCGGGGGCGCGTGTGGTGGGTTATGCCATGAACAACTGCCACAACCTCACACCCGCAGTACCCGCCCACCGTGTTGTGAACCGGAACGGCATGCTGACCGGCAAGCACCACTTCCACCCGCCCGAGAGCATGCAACAGCAGTTAGAACAAGAAGGCATCAGGGTGGTGGATGATGTGATCGTTGATCTCGATAAACACTTCTGGGATCCAGCAACAGAATTAATGCTATGACGCCTGCGCTACAAAGGCGGCAGCGCACCGGTGGCGGCACGCTGCCCCTTCATCTGCTTTCAATTAGTAATTGAACCTTACTACACCAAATATGTTGCGACCGGCAGCATTGATGCCGCTTGCAAATACACGGTATTGCGTGTCCAATATGTTATCTACGCCCGCCTGTAAGGTTATGTTCTTATGCACCTTGTAGGATACACGTACATTGCCTGTCATCCATGCGGGCATACCATCAGGTGTTGCATACTGTTCGTTGTCTTCTCCGTTCAGGTAGTAGTCTGCCAGCTTCTTGGCACCCTGATAGTTCACAAAAAAGTCGACACCCAGTTTGCCCGCAGTGTAGATGGCCTGTGCACGCAGTTGCATAGGGGGTATGTGGTCCAGCGGCTGCGCGGTACTGTCGGTGGCTATGCGACCATAAGTATAAGTAAGCCCTCCGGCCAATTGCAGATGATCGCTGATCCTTGCACGTATGTTGCTCCAAAGTCCATAGATGTAAGCCTTACCCATATTCTGATTGGCCAGTACGCGGCTCATCTTGCCTTCGTACATCACAGAGTCGGCACCGTTATAGGTAAATGGCGCGGTCACAATAGCGTCGAAGTAGCGGGTGTAATACAGCGAGTTCTCCCACACTGCCTTGTTGCCCAGTACCTTGGTGACACCCAGCTCTGTATTTACTGTCTTCTCGGCATTCAGCTTGTTGTTGGGCACTATCATTGATCCCGGCGCCGATTCAAACACTTTCGCCAGGTCGTCGACATTAGGCACCCTGAAACCAGTCGCGACCATTAGTGATAACTTCCACTTGTCGGTAGGGGTATGAATGATACCCGCACTTCCCGAGTACACAAAGTTGCCCTGCTTCACCTCGGTGAATGGGAAAGCAAAGAAAGACGTATCGGAGAACGTGGACCGCAGGTTGGTATAACCCAGGCGCATACCGTCATTCAGTGTCCAGTTGTCTTTAATGCGCCAGGTATGCGATGCATATCCTGCCCATACATCCATGGCGTTGCTACCACCGGGATAGCGGGTATCTAACGGCACCCTTGCCCCTGTGCTGATGTTCTCCTGCTCGGCGGTTGAGGTCAGCATATTGCTTTGCTGTTCCAAACCCAGTCTTATAGCATGACGGCCCGTGGTACGCTGCACATCCATGTTAAGACCAAACACAGCCACCTGCTCTACCCTGTGCGACAACTTACTGCTGCCGAAGCTACGGTTGTGACGGCTCTCTTCGATCTGCTGGTAGTTCACGCCCACATGCTGGTGCTGAAAGAAGGCCTTCTCGTTGTCTGAGTTCACGTTGTAGGCAAGCATGGCACGCTCCTGCGGACCATAATACCACTGTGCAAAACGCAGCCCCTTGCCACCCGAACCCGGGTCGGTAAGCCGATCGTAGCGGGGTATATCAGTGCTGGTGCTGTACTGCAGATTGAGTGTGTGCAGGGTATGCTCATTCTGCCTGAAGGCAAACTTCTGCATGATGTCGTACTGGTCATATCCGCTTTGCACCTGCTTGTAGGGGTCACTGTTTGCCAGCAGCGTATCATTACCGCCTATCTGACCCACATAATAAGGGCGTACACCATAAGCGGTATCATAAAACGGATTGGCAGACTTACCCCCCATCAGGTCGCCGAAAGAGGAATAGGTAACCGAAGTGAGGGAGGCAAACTTCCTGCCACCTATGCTGAAGTCGGCATGACCGGTCTTTTCTGCATTCACACTTCCATACCGCACATAGGCATTGGCAGCAGTCTTCAGTTTACCACTGTCTTTAGAGAACTGTGGTTGTTTGGTGTAAAAATGCATCACTCCACCCAAGGCATCGCTACCATACATAGTAGATGATGGTCCGTACAAGACCTCCACGCGGTCCAGCATGGCATTGTCCAACGTTATGACATTCTGCAGGTGACCGCCACGGTATATGAGGTTGTTCATACGCACCCCATCTACCACCAACAGCACCTTGTTGGCCTCAAAGCCACGTAGCACCGGGCTACCGCCTCCCATCTGGCTCTTCTGTACAAAGATGCCCATGGTATTGGCCAGCAGGTCGGCACTTGTTTGCGCCTGGGCTGCCACTATCTGTTTACTGTCCAGGCTCTGCACCTGTTGTGCCACCAACTTGCGGCTCTCCTGCACACGGTTCACCGATATTGTGACCTCATCCAGCCCTATCTGTTTGCCGGCTGTGTCTGCATTTTTTGTTTGGGATCTAACGGGGCCGGCTTGCAGCAATTGTATCGCTGCTGCTGCATATAAAATACGCTTCATTCAATGTTGATTTACGTGAAATAAAATAGGAACTGCACACCCGGCATGGGTGTGCACATCATCAATTAAACTTCAACACTGAATGCGGGTGGCCGCAGCCCCACATCTACCATGCGCCCCTTCAACGATGAAGGACTTTCGAAATAGACAGTACTAACTGCTGTAAAAAACGTCACCGTGTGTATGGGTGGCGGCATCACATAAACTATAGACAACAACCTTAGAAGCCCATCGGGCACCATAGTGCTACCGTCTTGTGTGTGGCCGGCAATGGTTGCAATGCGGTGCAAGACTCTTTCTTCCTTATGGTCGCGGACGGCAGTAACATATACACGACCGCCCTGCCGCACTACGCTCACTACATCATACATCTTACCATCCACCTTCACATCACGCTTGCCTACTCTCGCCTTTTGGTACGCTTCGGCGGTCAACACCAACAGCTGTCGCGGGGCATTGGCCTTAGCAGCACGCTTGTGCTGCTGGTAGCGAACGACTCCCTGCTTCACTTCGTACCACACGAGGAGACCACCGGCCTGCAGCACCAGCAACAATGTAAGCAATATGTACCCTATCTGTTTCACTCTGTTAATCAATCACAATATACTACCAAATTCAATATTTATATTTCAGTGTTACATCGCCAAGACTCTGCGCGCTATGACACTACGCCACAACTCCCCTACCTTTGCGCCCGGTGCCGCAGCCTGATACATACCGCTACTTTGTGCTGAACAAGCCATTCCATATGGTCTCACAGTTTGTGAGTGTAGAAGACGTGCCGCTGCTCAGCCACCTCGATTTCAAGTTTCCACCCGGCACACATACTATTGGCCGGCTGGATGCACTTTCGGAGGGGTTGTTGCTGCTTTCTACTAACAAAAAAGTGATAGACCTGCTGTTTAAAAGTCCCCGTCCCCACCGGCGTACCTATCTTGTGCGGGTGCTGCGCACTGTGACGCCAGAGACGGTGCAACAACTACAACAGGGTGTCACCATTCGTGTGCGCAGCAAGGGTGATCATCTTACGGCGCCCTGTGAGGTGGAACTGCTGACCGAGCCCCCGGCAGTATTTCGGCACCAGCTGGAGACCAATCCGCACATAGCCCATTCGTGGTTGCGGGTGTCGCTGTATGAGGGGAAGTATCACCAGATACGCAACATGATGCGTGCTGTGAACCACCCCTGCCGACGCCTTATAAGGACATCTATTGAAGACCTGGAACTAGGCGAGCTGCCACCCGGAGCTGTGCGTGAACTGACCGAGACGGATTTCTTCAGGCTGCTGAAGATAGGCACATGGGACAAATGATGGAAGTGTATTTTTCAAAATAACTCTCAAAAAACTCCCGCCCTATGTACCGTCAAAATTTGACAGGATTCGCTCCCATCCGCTCTTGTGCTTTCTCCCGAATGCTTTCGGGACTGCGCTGCCGATGGACTGGCTGTACGGCTGTTCAGCGTTTTGAATTTCTATCGAGGGCACGGCAACCACATCAACGGAAATATTAAGGCACCATCAAGGGCTGGGCTGGATTCCTTGTATCGGGCTCTTTTTGCTTCCCGGTGTGCAGATTTTTTGTTTTCACATGGCTTTGTCAGGTTTCTATTGATAATCAACTATTTATGTCTTTTAACGGTGGGTTTTGCTTCCCACTGCTTCCCAAAAACTTCCCACTTACTTCCCATTTGCTTCCCAATAACTTCCCAAAAACTTCCCACCTGCTTCCCAACCCGAATATTCTCGGGACAGGCTTACTTCCCATCCCGAATCCTTCAAGGATACATAACAAACTCAACCACCCCTATCCCCTCCCTGCCTACCGGTCAGGCAGGCTTAGCAGGAGGGGGACAACTCTAATGAGTGCTGTGAATTCCCATCCGCTCTTGTGCTTTTTGCCGAATGCTGGCGGAATGAGAAAAGTTGCATCCGATCCGAAAAATTGACAGCATGGCTGTACTGCTTATACCAGACAAATATGAAATATTATTAATTTTAGGGCGAATTTTTCGAATTTGAAATGAAGTTATGGTGATTGGCGGGGATGTGACGGGAGAAATATCTGTGATAGTGCGTTTTCTGCTGTATCATAGAAAAAAGTTCGGGGGATAACTGAGGGCTTCTGCGCCCACTTTTCCCGCTCAATAATATTTAGTAGTTTTATCGTTTATTACACACATAATATGAGATACCTCTTATCGGCATTGTCACTTATAGTACTGGTGGCATCCTGCAACAAAGACCCTGAAGTGCCACCAAGCAAGGCGAACCAGATGCGTGCTAAAAAGTGGACCATTACCAGCGGTACGCTGACTGTGAAACAACCTAACGGCAAGGACACATCGCTGAGCTACCTGAACTTTGTGGATACGTGCTACTGGGACGATTACATCAAATTCGACTCAAACTTCGTTGGCAGTATATTTACAGGTGCAAAAAAATGCAATCTCGCAGATCCTGAATCGCGCAGCTTTACGTGGCGTCTGCTGCCCAACGAGACTTATATAGATCTTTTCAGCGGCTTTAACATGGTGTTCTGCGTGAATTCTTCTATTGAACCATATAAGTTCGATACGCTGGAGAAAAGCCCGCTGAAGCTGGATACGATCATAGGTCGTCTGGATACGATACCAGGCTTCACCAAGCAGTTCATAGTGCTGGATACGATACGCGAAGTGCGCTACACTCCATACCGTATTCCTTCGTTTGACCTGTATGGTGCTGAGATACTGGATTTCACTCCATCTTCCTTCAAGCTGAAGTTCTCTTTCAAGAGCACCCGTCTGGACTCGACAGGATTGCGTGGAGGTGCTCCTAACAACAATGCACCGGCAGTTGTGCCAGACACGGCAGACTATATCCTGACACTTACAGGAAACTAATTGACGATCAACTACTTGCAAATAGAGAAGCGGCCCCGGATGGAGCCGCTTCTGTTTTATATAGCGGGAATAATTTTGCTTACTTAGGTTTGCGGAAGATGTAGCGGGTAATGAAGATACCGCCTGAGCTGCCGCCGCCACTAGATGTCTGCTGATTGGTGGCTGATACTACCTGTACGAGTTCCCACCCCTGTGAACTGTATTCGTTGATGCGATCGACGATGACGCGATCGTTATTGGCAATGTTATCGAAGTTGATACCTACCATGCTGTAGAAGTTCTTGAGTTCTTTTTCGAGCATCTGGCCATTGTCGTCGGTAGTGAGTATGCGGCTGCGACCGAGGCCACCCGGCACCACACTCTCTACGGCGGTGATCTGCTTGAACTGATAAACTACAGGGGTGCCGCCATCAGGTGCACGGAATGAAAACAGGCCCAATGCCAGAACAGCGAGTGAAGCGGTGGCTGCTGCTGTGATGATGTACTTTCTCATTTTTGTTCTTTTTTTATTGTTTTATGAATGTAAGACGCTGATAGTATCTGTTACCCCTACTGCCGGGGCAATATTTTTTTAAGACTTACCGGACATTACCCCTTTATTTGGGTGAGGGCGCGCACCAATTCGTCGAGCTCGGCTGTGGTGGTGTAGACATTGGGGGTAACGCGCACACCATGCACACCGGCGGCCTCGTTGTCGATAGCCACTGTGTAAATGCGGTACTTATCGAGCAGTACTTTAGCCAATGCCGCGGGCTTCATGCCCCGTACGCCCACATTGGCTATGGCACAGGTGCGCTGTGGCTGTGATGGGCTATACATGACTATATGTGGCAGGCGGCGCACCCGTGAGGTCCAATAGTGTTGCAGGTAGCGCAGGCGCTCTTCCTTGCGGGCTGCACCAATATCCTCATAATTGGCAATGGCATCGGTAATGGTGAGATCGGTGGCGGGTGGATGTGTGCCGGTGTGGTTGAGCCGAAGGATATCGTCAGACGCACGTCCTTCCTCTGCAAAAACGGGCCATATCTTGCCGATGTGCTCTTTGCGCACATACAACATGCCCGCGCCAATGGGCACGCTGAGCCACTTGTGGAGGCTGCAACCGTAGTAATCGCAGCGGAGGTCGGGAATGGAGAACTGAATGTGTGCAAGCGCGTGTGCCCCATCTACCATTACCTGCACCCCCTTGCGGTGAGCCATGTCGCAGATCTTGCGGATGGGCAGTATGTGGCCGGTAATGTTGATCATGTGGCAAACCATGAGCAAGCGGGTGCGTGGTGTGATGGCGGCCTCGTATGCGGCCACAACCTCTTCGTCTGTCTGCGGATCGGGAGGGACAGATATGAGGCGGTTCACTACGCCGTATCTGCGCGAAACCTGCTTAAACATATCGAGCATGGCACCATAGTCCTGATGCGCCATGACGGCCTCGTCGCCGGGTTTCCAGTCGAGGCCGCCAATGATCATATCGAGCGACTCGGTGGTATTTCGGGTGATGATGACCTCTTCGGCAGTGCAGCCCACTATGGCGGCAAGGCGTTCGGCGGCCTTCTTCTTGTTATCGAACTGAACCGTGCGCATATAGTATGCACCTTGCAGGTTGACCGCGTCGATATGCCGTTTGTAGGCATCGAGTATGTGGCGGGGCTGTATGCAATAATAGCCGTTCTCCAGGTTAATATAGTCGGGCTTTAGATCATACTTCCTGCGTACGGCAGCCCAGAAATGCTCGTCATTGCCATCGGGCAATGGATCCGGCATAGCATCAGCCAATCTGCCCAATGCTGATAACCCAGCCATACTGCCAAGACCTGCAAGTGATGCGCTTTTGAGAAAGGTGCGTTTGTCCATAGAAGTGAAATTATGGTATGCCGATGTTGACGGTTAACCACAAAATACAAAACGCTATGAAACAAAGAAACGGGCGCTACAGTTGCCAGTGCTCTTCGAGCCAGCTCTTCATGGGGTTGCTGGTGAAGTCGATAGTAACGGGAACAACAGAGGCGTATCCTTCTTTCAGCGCTTCTACATCGGTGCCGTGGCCTTTGTCCATGTTGACGAACTTACCTACCATCCAGTAATAGTCGCGACCACGGGGGTCCTTTCTGTGGTCGAATTGCTCCTGCCAACGGGCATAGGCCTGTCTGCATATCTTCAGTCCCTTGAAATCTTCGGCAGCAACAACGGGCACATTCACGTTCAGCAACAAGTGCTCGGGTACGGGCTGCGCCAACATCCGAGCCGTAAGTTTTTCGGCAACTTGTGCTGCAATGGTAAAATCGGCATCGAAGCTGAAATCGAGTAGGGAGAAACCAATGGAAGGGATACCCTCTATGGCTGCCTCCATGGCGGCACTCATGGTGCCGGAGTAGATGACATTGATGGAGTGATTGGCGCCATGATTGATACCACTGAGGCAGACATCGGGCTTGGTGTGCAGTATCTTGTCCCGGGCCAGCTTTACACAGTCAGCGGGAGTGCCGCTGCACTGCCAGGCTTCTACATCGTCAAACACATCGACCTTGTCAAGACGGAGTGGCTCACCAATAGTGATAGCGTGCCCCATGCCCGATTGCGGACTGTCGGGTGCCACCACTACTACCCTACCCAAGTGCTTTACGGCATTAACCAACGCCCTGATGCCAGGGGCAGTTACTCCATCGTCGTTCGTTATCAGTATAACCGGCTTATCGTGCTTCATGTTCTTCTATTGTATGCTACTCTACTGTGTACACAAAGGGCATGGCCATCATGGCGCGGCCATTCATGCGTTGAAGGCTTTTTAGTTTGTCGAGCCACTCAACACCTGTACCTATCTCTTCGTGCATGGCAGCTTTGATGGCTGCAGCAGCACCTGTGTTGTTGTTGATGCGTTTCATGAGCGAACTGAACTTATCAACAGGCTCGGGGTACGTAACTATCTTGTACGTAGTTAGCCCTGCTTTTGCCACCGCGCTTGCGATAGCACGATCAAGACCGCCAAGACCATCTACAAGGCCCAGCTCCAGCGCCTTGCCTCCGGTCCACACACGACCCTGTGCAATAGAATCCACCACTTCGGGCGCCAGCTTGCGTCCGGTAGCCACACGGCCTTTGAACTTGGCATAGATGGTATCGATGGAGCGTTGCATCATAGCACCTTCTTCAGCAGTAAGCGGACGCATTGCGGTAGGAAAGTCGGCATAGGGTGCATTCTTCACACCATCGAATGTAACGCCCAACTTGTTCTTCGCCATCTTGTCAAAATTGAACATCATGCCAAAAACACCTATGCTACCGGTAATGGTATTGGGTAAAGCGAACACACTATCCGCATTGGTGGAGATGTAGTAACCACCGGATGCGGCATAGTTGCCCATAGATACGATCAACGGCTTTTTCTGCTTCAACAGTGTCAATTCGCGCAGGATGACCTCTGAGGCCAAAGCGCTACCACCGGGTGAGTTGACGCGCAGGACAACGGCTTTGATCTTGTCGTTCATGCGCAGCTTGCGTATCTGCTCGCACATAGTTTGCGAAGCGATCTGGTAATCATCTTCCTGCTCACCGTCAACGATCTCACCCTCTGCAAACAGAACTGCGACCTTTGAAGAGGCCGAAGTACGTGTAGCTTTGACCATGTCGGCATAGTCATTGATAGAGACCGTTTCGATATCATCCGCCTCCGACTTTCCTGTTTTGCGCCTCAGCAGTTTAGCTACTTCGTCGGCATAGAGCAGACCGCCTACCAAACGATGTTTTAACGCATCTGAAGGGAACTGAATAGCGCCGGTCTGAGCAAGGAGATGAATTGAGTCGGGGCTCATGCGCGCATAGGCACCTGCCGCTGTTATGAACTCGGCCCACATGGCATTCTGAAACTCCTTCACCTGCTGCTTGTTAGGCTCGCTCATCTTGTCTACCCTGAAAGGTTCTGTTGCACTCTTGAAACGGCCTGCATAGAATATTTCGGGCTGCACCTCCAACTTATCGAGGGTTCCTTTGAAGAAGCTGAGGATTGTTGCAAAGCCCTTCAACTCTATATCTCCTGAGGGATTGAGAAAAATACTATCGGCTGCAGACGCGGCGAAGTAGGTGCCCTGCGTAATGTTCTCACCATAGCCGTAGATGAACTTACCTGAAAGTCGGAATGCTTTTAATGATTCGTGCAACTCCTGTAGTGTAGCCCAGCCGTTTGGTGTGGGACCGAGCTTCAGGTAGATTCCTTTAATGGAATTGTCGGTAGCTGCATGGTCTATGGCACGGGTGATGTCGTACAGGCCCGCCTTGTAGGATTCACCTTCTCCAAAGGCCGCAAACGGGTTGTTCTCGCCGATCTCGTGTATGCGTTTTGTGAGGTCTATTTCAATAATATCTCCGGACACCTTGGTGGTGTCTTTTTCGGTTACTGACTTAGCCACCCCCACAACGAGCATGACAAAGAAAACGACCATCAATATTCCGGAGACAATAATGGCGAGTAGGGATGCAAAAAACGAACGAAAAAACTCTTTCATATATAAGGATTAACAGAACAAAGATACATGCGGGTTTCTATCAATAATCATAAAGTTCAATAGACGTGGATAATGTGTCCATTAGTGTGTATTGATGCGGCAGGTTGTACGTATATCAAAAAAGAAGCGGGTGGACCTGATCAGGTCCACCCGCCCATGTTATGAATAGTATAACGCCTATTGCTCCATGACGAAGTGGAACACTTTCTGTTCTGTTACGCTACGCAGTGTGAGGATGTACATACCGTTGGCAAGTGTGCCGTCCAGTTTGATCTGTGTTTCCAGATGCCCCTGTTTGGTGGTCACTGCTCCGCGGTACACTACCTGACCCAGCATGTCTGTTACGTCAATGTTCACATCCTCATTGCCTGCACCCAGTGTGCCACGCACCGTGAAGATGCCCTTGTTCGGGTTTGGCAACAACCTCAGGTCGCTCACCACTGTTGCTGTGGTTGATGAACCCAATGGTGTTGTAGTGATAAACACCCAGTCGTGTGTACCTATGTTGGCACATACACCGCTGCTGGTAACAATGCAAGATATAGAGTCGTAGTCGTTGAAGATAGCTGTGTAGCTGTCGTTAGTAGCACCAGGCACCGGATAACCGTTCACCTTCCATTGGAACTTAGGATTTGGTCCTGCGTCCTCAACAGATGCATGCAGCACAACCGGCTTGCCCGATGTTATAGTTGTTCCCGGATCTGCCCATACAGTTACGTTAGGTATCAGCACTGAGTCTACGCTGAGTGCCACATCTCCGCTGGTCACTGTGTTC
>JACCEA011416074.1_pt1 | contig 29617 bp, 19 predicted proteins | sample 7449851 | NCBI WGS metagenome assembly JACCEA01 (sample SAMN15323453, study PRJNA562643) | freshwater metagenome | isolation source: river surface water | place: USA:Blue River Watershed | collected 2017-08-18
GGAAGCAGCAAAGGTGGAATTGCGAGGGAAGGATCTCTTGTGCTTCTGCCACCCGTTACCATGCCACGCCGACATATTGCTTGAAGTTGCAAATAGCAGTTGACCCGGTGTTTTTTACATGGTAGCTTGCACACAGACAGACAGGTACCTGTTTGTTTAATTGAAACTAAACTCAAAACCAAAAGGTGATTAACATGGGTATTAAGCGTAAAGATACAGTTGGCGAAGTAGCAGCAGACGTTAAAGAAGCGGTTGACGGCGTTATTGAACAGCCTGAGATCGAGGAAGTGAAAGAGCCTGCTGCACAAGCAGTAGCCAACACTGACTCCTCAGCGGTCGCAGTAGCCCGCCCAACTGAAGTAGTGGCTCACAAGCCTAACGTCATGACTGAACTGGCTGACTCAGGCTTTGAAGGCCTGGAAATTAACTTCACCAGCTTTGACACCGTCACACTGGAAAAATCTGCTTTTGCTTGCTCATCTGGCAAGAAAATCAAAGAAGATTTTGAAGTGCAGATCCAGAAGACCCGCAACAAGTTCCTCATCACTTCTCTCCACCCTGCTGACGATGACCGTGAAGCTATCTACAGCTACAACAAGCATGCAGATACTGAAGAGCCTGAAGTCGTGGCTCGCATCAAAGCCTGGAAAGATGAAGACGGTGTGGGTTACGCAGTAAAAACTTACATCGAGGCTATCGTCATCATGGAAGACGACAAAGCCACTGGTGAGCTCAACGGCGAAATGATGCTGTTGCAAATCCCACCTGCCTCTATCGGCAAATTGTCTGGGCACATCGTCCAGCAGCGCCTGAAAGGCAATGGCGAGCCTAACGCCTACACGACTGTCGTATCCGTCGGTCCGAAAGTTGGTGATGGTCAGAAGGCTTTCTACCCTTGGGTATTCAGCATCAAGAAGTAAGTTTCCACCTGCACTAAGCAAAGGGGCTTCGGCCCCTTTGTCACCTACCCAAGACCACATTCGGAGAACGCTATGACAACAGTCGCCCGTTTGATGGACCTTCCTAAAAGGGCTCGTGTAGTCCTCGATATTAAAGGTCTGTTAACTCATTCATATTTCTCAGGCAAAGACCCTGAGCCCCTACGCGGTCTTGAGGGCAAGTCAGTTAATACAGCTGGCTACGGTCTCGAAGTATTCTTCAACCGCTACCTTGAACCGATTCTTGAAGGATTCGCTCCACTAGACATCATTGCAGTCTGGGACGGTGGTAGTAATTTTAGAAAACTGATTTACCCGGAATATAAAAACAACCGCGTCAAAGCGCGTGATGCGGAAGACCCCACCCAGGCAGAGCAACTGAAGCTGCTGCTGGAGACTGCTAAACGATTGCTGGCTAACTTAGGCGCCGTCAACATGTACGTTGACGGTGTAGAGGCTGATGACGTCATCGCCCTGCTGGCTACAACCTTGAAGTGCCCGTTGATGATCTACACAGTCGACGCGGATTTACTTCAACTCACCAGCCCCACGATAGCAGTGTCACACCGGGATCAGTTCTCCGGTGAAGACGAACACAAAGGAGTAGGGCATCGCTTCCTTGCCCTGCACAAATCGATCGTAGGGGACTCCTCTGACGGGTACCCAGGAGTTAAAGGCCTGGGTCCAGCGGCTTACAACAAGCTGATTGAGTTGTACGGTGAGGAGATCCAGGACGAGCTTCTGCGCATCATTAAAGAAAAAGCTTTCGATGAGTTGCACGCTGCTGCAGAAGACAACGACTGCCGCCTTCTGCGCATGCTGTATGAAGCCAGACAAGACTGGCAGAAGATGTTTATCCTCGCTGAGCTGCACCCTGAAATTTGTTACGGCATGAGTCGCGGCAAAAAGGTGGAGCCTATTTTCTACACAAGAGCTCCATCACAAGAGAAAGTCTACGCCTTGCTGGAAGGCCTGAAATGCCGCCACCTGCAGAAGTCAGTGGCTAAGTACCTCGGCGGCTTTATTCTTGCAGACAATTCTTGCTTCGATGCCCAGGCAGAGACGATGGTTGAAATGATCAAGTCTAGCCCGATCGTGGCGTTTGACTTTGAAACCTACGACCCGATAAAGCACCAGCCATTCGTGCAGGCCTTGTCAGATAAAGCAAAAGAGAATGGTTTTGTTGACGTCCTTTCTTCTATACCGACGGGTGGGTCATTCACCTTCGGAGAGAACCTGCAGCACACGGTTTACATACCGGAGTTGCACAAGGATACCGACAACGTAACAGACGGTGTCGCATCGGTACTCCGTTACTTAGTCGACGACTGGGGCGGCCCTATCTGCGCACACAACTCTGCGTTTGAAGAGCAAGTAGCCAAACAAAGCTACCACATCCAGTTTGACCGTTTGCTGGACACTATGATCATGTCCAGCTACGTGGACGAGAACCGGAGAGCCGGTCTGAAGGGTTTGTCCTCTACCTGCTTGGGTTACACCCAGCAAGGTTACAAGGAGCTGTTGGACGCTTGTGGTGCTGAGGACATGCGCGGAGTGTCTGGGTCAGAAGTATTGTCGTACGGTTGCGACGATGCGCTGATGACTGCCCACCTGTGGAAATTGTTTGATCTGGTGATGTCGATAGAAGGGTCGATCGACTTCTACACCGAGAATGAAACTACGACAGTTCACGTACTGAACCGAGCTTTCGAGGCAGGTGTGAATATCGACTTCAACCGCATGGAGGAGTTAAGAGAGGCCGACTCTTCCGTAGTGTTGAACGGTATGGTTAAAGTTAGGGAGCTTCTGGAAGCCAATTGCAAAGAGGAAAACGAGAAAGCCGCCGACGCATTCTTCGAGGCGGATCATGAAGCTCTGCGCGTCAAAATGCTAAACAAAGCGCACAAGAATGGCTGGGGTAAAGACCGGGTAAAAGCTGAGCTGGAAAAAATCAGATTGGAGTACATTGATGCGACAGCCTACAAACCGCTGGTGGTGATTAAGCGGGGAGTTGACTTCTCACCGACACCTTCCCAACTGCAGAAAGTCATTTCCAAGCTTAAATTCGTAGACCAGGAAGGCGCACCAGTAGAGCTCAAGAAAGTCACTGGCTCCTCTATCACCGACTTCCTTCTGCAGACTGAGGGCATGTTGAGCGAGGAAGCTCAAATGTTTCGTGACTTGTTTGCCGCCTCTTCCAAGTTCTTCAGCAAGGCTAAAGATCACGTGGAAGAACTGCAGCCACTTGTTGAATTTTGCGCTTCCATTCTTGCCAGGGACGCTGCAGAGGAAACGATCGGTGATGAGTTGAACTTTGGCAGCCCTAAGCAAATGGCAGCTTTGTTTTACTTAAAGCTGGGCTTGCCAGTCAGAGAGCGCACCAAGAAAACAAAAGGGTCTCTGCGTGACGTAGAGGGCTTACCAGGCAGCCCATCCACGGACGAGACAGCGGTAAATGCTGCACTGCTGTTTGACTGCCCTGAAGGAGACTGGCGACGTGATTTGTTGAAAACCATGTTGGCCGTTAAGGAATCCATGACGCGGGAAAGCTTGTACTACAAGCCGTACCCGTTGTGGGTACACCCTAAAGATGGCGTCATCCACCCGCAGATTCGTAACTGCGGAACCGTGACACGCCGTCCGTCAGGAGCTTCACCTAACATTCTGCAGGTTTCAAAAGGGCAGACTCGCTCTATCCTCATTCCGCGTTACAGCGGGCACGTCATTATCTCGAATGACTTTTCTGGTCAGGAGTTGCGCATTACAGGTAGCGAGTCAAAGGACCCTACTCTGATTGATTGTTACACCGGCGGCGGTACTTACACTGACGCCGACGGCATGATCCACCCAGTCACCCGTGACGTTCACTCTGTAACAGGTTGCGCGTTTGCTTTTGACGTTTTAGGTAAGAGTTTAAGCAAGGACATCATTGACCTGTGCCCTAAAGATAGCCGTGGCTTTGTGGATTACGACTTCTTCAGAAAGGTCTACAAGACTGAGGTCAACAAGCACGGGTTGATCGATGTGTTGGGAGATTTCACCCAGGACGTTGTTAGCGTTTTTGAAAGAGTCCGTAACATGGCCAAGGTGGTTAACTTCTTGATCATCTACGGCGGCAACCACATGACGTTGGCTCGTAAGTTAGGTATCAGTGAAGAGTTTGCACAACGCTTGATGGATCTGGTGTTCAAGTCTTACGAAAGGTTGGAGCCATGGCAGAAGGAGACGATCGAATTTGCTGAGAGGTTTGGTTATGTACAGACAGCTTACGGCATTCGACGCCACGTCACTGATGCCATCGTTAGCCGGGATAACGGTACCAAGAGCCGCATGGAGCGTCAGTCTGTTAACGCGACAGTCCAGGCATGTGCCGCTGAAATCCTGAAAGAGGTTATGCGTAAAATTTATGTGCAGAGATTGATGGAAGAAACTAAAGCCGTACTGATTGCGCCGGTGTATGACGAGATCGTGGCGTCAGTGCCTGCCCATTACGCAGTGGAGTACACACACCGGTTGCAGGCCATCATGAATGTAACCCCACCAGGGCACGCGATACCGATGATGGCAGAAGCCAGTATCGGCAGGAACTGGGCTGACCAGGAAGAGTTGGGCGACAACCCTTCACCGAAATCCATCGAGGCTTGTATTGAGAGGGCATTCTCGTGAAAGAGATAATTTTTAATGATGATCAGAATGCAGCTATCAACAGCATGCTGCAGTTTATGCAGGACTCTAAGGAGCACTTCTTCCTGTTGGAGGGTTATGCCGGTACAGGTAAGACTACTTGCATACAGGAGGTGATTCGTAAGCTCGGGTCTCCCGCTGTACTGACTGCCCCGACAAATAAAGCTACCCGAGTGTTGATGGAGTTCTCACTGCGGTTCGGCATGCAAGTTCCTTGCTGCACGATCTACTCATTGCTGGGGCTTAAGTTGTCAGGCACCGCAGAGAAAAGGGTGGTTACTCCTGAAGGCGAAAGTAAGATGCCGCTGTACCACTTAGTGGTAGTGGATGAGGCGTCCATGTGCAACCAGGACGTCTTCAACCACATCTTGGAGCAGGCGTATAACTACAGTGTGAAAGTGATATTCATGGGGGATCCTGCGCAACTCCCTCCAGTGGGCGAGAAAGTTAGCCCTGTGTTTGTAGACATAAAAAACAAATCAGTGCTGACAAAAGTCATGCGGCACGACAACCAGATACTGAACCTTGCTACCAGAGTGCGTCAGGAGTGGTCTGGCGATGGCGATGACAGTTCGTTGTTTGTCACTGCGCATGATGACCAGGGGGGTGTTTACTGCGTGGACACTAAAAAATTCAACGCCCAGATCGAAAAGGCGTTTACCTCTGAAACCTACAAGGACGATCCGTCCAAGGTTCGCATCATTGCTTGGACTAATGAAGCTGTCCGCGGTTACAACGCAATGGTCAGGGGCCTGCTGTACGGCGACAACCTGAAACCTTATCACTTAGGTGAGCGAGTCGTTGTTTGTCAACCTATCGTCGATGTGGTTGTTAAGAAAGAGTCCCGCATGACAGAGATGACAATGACAACCGACCAGGAGGCAGTTGTCTTGTCGATCGACGAGGTACCGCACCCGATCTACAAGCGGTTTATGACATTGCGCTTGCAACTGGAGACTGACGACGGGGAAGTTAACGAGGCATACGTTATCCACCCTGATTATGAGAAGGAGTTAGCTGACACCCTAAACAACATGGCTATTGATGCCAGAGCTAGAAAGGCATCCTGGTCTTCGTTCTGGGAGATGAAAGAAATGTTCCATGACATACGGCCTTGCCATGCAATTACTGCTCACCGATCGCAAGGAAGCACCTACGACTCTGTGTTAGTGGATGTCTGCAATATCCAGATGAACCGTAACCACAGGGAAATGCTGCAGTGCTTGTACGTTGCAGTGTCACGTGCGTCACGTGTCGTTGTAGCGAGGACTCGGTAGTGGTTAAAAGCGCTCACGAGAAAGGGTATGACTGGGAAGACGCGACACGGAAAATTCTTGTAGAGATGCAAGAAGTTAACCGGGCAGCGTTCCACCGGTTCTACGACACTAAGAGCACGCAAGGTGGGATCCTCCCTCCTCAGCCAGCGGATTTCATGCTGGTGAGGAAAGGAGTCCCTGTCTTTATCGAGTGCAAGCACAGTGAAGAGGAAACCACCCTGAGCAGAAAGTACATCACTAATTCCGTTAAGGAAGCGCAAGCCGCCAGGATGCGGGTGATGATCAGAGCCGGGGCAATCGGCGTTTACCTGTTTAAGTCCGACGTCAGCAACGTCGTGGAGATATGGGATGGGTCGCACGTCATTGAAGTTAAGAATACAAACCGCATGCCCCCTAACCCTGAGTTCAGGCTGTACAAGCTGCCGGTAGAGATGAAGCAAATTAAAGAAGCCCTTTTACGTTTAACGGAGATTTGAAAATGAAAAAAGATATTATGTTTTTTACCGATCCGCACATTGGAAAGGTACTGGTATCGAATACCACGCCGGCTTCACGCAAGCGGTTGACAGAGCGGTTGACACTGGCGGCGGTGGAGCAAGTCAACTCCCAGAAAAATAAAGCGGGCGAGTCGGTTTGTGGCGGCGACCTTTTCGATAAATTTGACAACCCTGCATCTGTAGTCCGCGATGGTATCCGTGTTGCCAGCAAGTGTGCGTTAGTTTTAGGAGGCAACCATGATGTAGAAAACTCGGCAGGTTCCTACAGCAGCTTGAATCTGGTTGATGATACGTTGAATAGTGACCTTTGCTCCCCTGTCGTGATGCCAACCTACAATGAAAATAGTTGCCACCGCACTACAGTTAAAGGCGTTCGTATCGACTCTGTGCCTCACCACAGTACCCAGCAGTTGTTCGATACTACTTTGAGCAGCTTGTTGGATAACCCTAAATCCACCGTACCGATGATTCTGCTTCTGCACTGCAACTACGATTGCGACATGGCTACCAACGACACGTCACTGAATCTTACTCGTGATGTAGCAGCTAAACTGTTATCTGTGTATGACTACATACTGATCGGCCACGACCACAACCCTAAAAAAGATTTTGATGGTCGTGTGATTGTAATGGGATCCGTCCACCCTACTTGCTTTGGCGACTGCCACGTCGATCACAAGATTTACGGATTCAGCGTCGGTGACGACTCCATTACTGAAGAAGTCGTCTGGTCTTGGGAAGAGAAGTATTACGAGTGCGTAGTGGACGACAACATCGAGGCGTGGGATCCCCTGCCTGAAGGTCGTGAGTTTGTGCGCGTCAGTGGCCGCATGACACCAGAGCAAGTGCCGCAACTGGCTAAGTGGGTACGTGACGCCTGGAAACGCGAAAGCGTGTTCGCCATCCGGGTGGATGCCGTTGTCGTTGCTGATCGCACTGACGCTGCGGATGTAGAGTTCTCACAGAAAGTCAGCTTCCGTGAAATGCTGACAAACAAACTGGCGGACAGTCCTGAGCTGCGGGATGTCTGGGAAATGGTTACTGGAGAAATGGGAGACGCCGAATGATTCATTCACTGCAATTAGAAAACTTTCGCAAGCACAGTAAGTTGGACCTGAATTTCACTGCAGGTATGAATGGTATCTTTGGCCCCAACTACACTGGAAAGACGACGATCCTGTACGGGGTACTGTTCTGCCTGGGCGGTATTACAGCCGTCCCTTGCAAGTCAGTTATCAAGTCCGGCTGCACTACATTCACAGCCTCGATGACGTTCGAGATTGAAGGAAAAATCTACAAGGTGCTGCGCACCAAATCCACTGACAAGTTGTTCTCGGTTGTCGATGGCGTTGAGGAAATGATCGCCAACGGTGCCAAGGTCGTTAACAAGCACATCGAGAAGCTGATCGGCATGACGATGGCCAGGTTCTGCCAGATCCGTTACTCACGGCAGAAGTTCACCTCCGCTTTGCTGACACTGGGAGCAACAGAACTGCATAACATCCTTTCCGACGTGAGCGGTGCGGACTTTGTGCAGCAGGTGTTGCTGCGTCTCACTGACATGAAAAAGAAATTGGAGTGGGAAGTTGACGGCAAGGAAGTGGTGGATCTCGACACGATGGAGGCTGAGTTCGCCGAAGCCATTAAAGACATGGTGACTGCTTCCGGATTGGTTGAACGTGCCAAGTTGAAAGTCGGCGCTACTGAAGTTGGGCTGGCTACTAGAGTGGAGCAGGCTAAGCAGGTGGCGGCTGACAATGCAGCGTGGGAAAAGTACGCCGTAGTGCATGACACTATCGAGGTGCAGGTACAGAACTTCAGCCGCCTACACGCAGACGCCGTGCATGCACAGAACGCAGCTGGAAAGTTAACAATCCGCAAACCAGTGGAAAAATTACTGGAAGAGCAGGAAAGTTTCTCCCAGGACATTCGGACACTGAAAGCCTACTTGAACCGTGAGGAGTTGTTAGCTGACCGTGCAGAGCGTTCAGGCAAAAAGATGGCAGCAGCTAAAGAAGCGTTTGTTGCTGATCAGGTAGCGTCCGCCCACTGCACGGTGGAAGTTGAAACGGAAGAGGAGCTAGAGCGGGTAGCCAACGCTAAAATTCTCCAGGAAAACTATATAAAAACTTGCCAGAAAGTGACGGAGTTGAGTGAGCAAGTCACCACCGGTATCTGCAAAAGTTGTAACCGACCGTTAGATGGGCATTTTGACGTTGAGCAAGTGAAGAAGGAGTTGGACAACTACAACGATTTGGCGGCAGAACAAAGCAAGGCGTTGGCCTTCCAAGCCAATAAAATAAAAGAGCTGCAGGCCGTTAGATTCGCCCAACAGAATCAAGCCGACAAAATGGAGCGAGCTAAGGAGGCGTCTGCTTCCACTCTGGCTGCCGCTGAGTCGCAATACAACGACGACAAAGCTGAACTTGATAAGCATCAGGAAGTGAAGCCAGGCGGCATTCTCGCGGAGCTGGAAGCGGCTTACGACGTCATCGGTTCCGAGATCAAAGAGGTACGCGACAACATAGCGTATCACCAGAAACTGGCTGACGATGTCGCTTATGCTGACAATAACTTGCAGCACGTTTTGCAATGTCAGAAAGACTTAGGGGAAGCCCCTAAAACCGTGAAGTCTGAGTTGGTATCGGCTATGAACACTGAGGTGGATAGTTACCGACTGATGCTGCAGAACGATCAGCAGGAGTTGGTGGCTGCTGAAGGCAGCAAGCGGGATGTCAACGCTCGCTTCCGGGAGTTGGAGCTGGCCATCGCCGCGGGTAAAGTCACCAACGAAGAGATCAGCAAAAAAGTTACCAGGCTGTCAGCAGTGAAAGCTCTGCAGAAGTTCCTGCAGGACAACAAAGATGAGTACATGCGTGAGGTGTGGGCTTCCTTGATGGCTGACGCCACCCAACTGGTCCTGGCGTGCACCGAGGGTGATATCGAGGCGCTGGAGCGCACTGAGGACGGAAAGTTCGCTTACACCGAAGACGGGCAGCAGTACAACGTCAGCGAGGCTTCAGGGGCGCAGGCGGCGATCATGGGGCTTGCTGTCCAGACCGCACTTGCACGCGCTCTCCCACCTGTGTTGGACGTCCTGCTGGTCGATGAGCCTACTGCTGACATGGATGACGAGCGTTCCATGGTGTTCAGCATGCTGCTGCCAACCCGCGCTGCACAGGTTATTTGCATTTCACACGCAAGGATGGACAGCTCCACTTGCCAAAATATCATTGATCTGGGGGTTTGAGATGGGAACTTTATGGGCGTATAGCTACGATGAAGAGAACTGCCACGGCGGCTACGCCACCAAAGATGAGGCTGTACTTGAGGGGTTTCTAAACGACCCGGATATTGAATGCCTACAGGTCGGCACCTACGAGGAGTGGGATGCCGCCGCAGTGGCCAAGCAAATAGGCGGCTACGACGGCAAGCGGATAATGGAAAGGGTGCACGAGGACTTGCTTGACGAAGCCCCTGAGTGGTTACCGGATAGTTGGGGTGACAAACTCCTTGCCAAGGAAGTCTGCGACAAGGTAAACAAGTTCCTTGCGGAGTTGGTAATGGAAGTCCAGAAACCTTGCTGGTTTGAGATGTCTGGTAAGTCAGAAGAGGTGACTAAGGACATCTGGCTGGCAGAAGGTAATACGGTAGACTAGCGACAGTCTGCGCCATGGCCGATGGCGCATCCCCCTGCCTGGTTAGCGGAGGTTGATCTCCCTTCCTTCAAGCGCCTGGCAGGCAGTAATCGGCAAGCCGTCTTAGCGAATAGGCTGGTAGCCCCGCCAGTGGCGACAGAGGGGTTCCACGTGAAACAATTTGAAGAGAGGCGTCCGTGCCTACTTGCCCATGTTCAGTTAGAAGATTCCATCGCAGAGACCCAAGCCTGAAGGCTCTTCAGCCTTTGCGCCGTCTCATGATAAATAGAGTAGTTCTCGATGACCGTCTCCGTAGCTTCCTGCGCCGGGACGAACCCTTCACCGGTGAATTGGGTCAACGGTTGAGGAGGCCTCATCAGGGTTGCTGGGGGAGTGGGGTAGCTCGTTTCGCACTGCTGCGTCATGGAGCACCCTGAAACCAGGAGGCAGAGGACAAGAATCCGCAGGGACATAGACTTTCACCTTTTTGGTTATGACTTTGGTATTTTTCTGTATGTTCGCTATCAGTTGATCGTAATCGGTAATGAGGGCGTTAGTGGCAGCCTCCTGCTCCTTTTTCAGATCCTCCAAAGCCTTGGCAGAATCCAGTTTACTCTTGTCCCAATCAGCCTGGATATTGGCCTCGCCCTGGCGACATCCGCCGATGAATAAAGCAGCGGCCAGTGCAACGATTGCCAGGGCTTTCCATAAGGCAGGGCTACTGAGGAGGTTCATCAAGAGAGGCATTGTCAGGGATTCCTTGCTACTACAGACAAAAATTTAACTAGGAAATTAAGCGTTTTTCTCCACTTGGGCAGGGGAGGGGTAACTACTTTCTTGCGGCTGCGGCTGTTGGTTTTTAGTTTGGCAGCCTCGATGCTCTCAATAGTTTCGTAGTGGCGGTGAAGCAGAATTAAAGGCTCCACCAAAATAGAAGCCGCCCCTATTACTCCAGATATACTCATCACCGCAAACAAAACCGAGAACCGTACCGGGTGTACGCTAGCCAGTTCCAGAAACCACTGGAGAATGGCCACTGCCATGTTCGCATTGCTTAGATCAGGATTCATTTTTCGATACCTCCCATGAAGGCGCCAGGGTCACACGTCTGACGTTAGCGGGCTTGGTCTGGTACGACGCACGGCATCCCCGCAGGCGATCCTTAGCCAACCGCGAAATACGCACAGAATCTTTTTGGTTCCCACCGAGCACGTGGTAGTGGGTGTCATCTTCTCCCACGATGATAGCGACATGGTTGCCGCCGTCACGAGAGAACACTGCAATAGCCCCCAACTCAGGGTCGCAAGAGGAGCCGAACTTTAGCCAGTTAGCAGCCCACAAAGGATCTTTGACAACTTCCTTCCCCGCCCTCTTCACGCAGATAGCTGCAAAAAGGCCGCACCACGGAGTTTTTGAGTCGTCTAGGTAGGTCTTCTCCAGCCCTACCTCTTTTGCCCACCCCATTATTACTGGGTTATTAACTGACCCTGGGGTTTCACATACCCCGAATAATTTTAAGGCTTCTAAAAGGATTTTTGGTCCAGGTTCGTTAACAAGCCATTGGTACATTGCCGGCAATTTGCTCACGGGGTGCGCCCCTCCACAAACCTGACAAACATTTTCTCAGTCAGAATAATCGCTCTAGCACCCATGTGCCCTGAGATGGCAATGAAAGCTGCGGATAGCATTTTATCCATCTGCGCCCACTCACACAGGAAGAAGGTGATCATCCCGGCAAAAGTGCTGATGGTGACTTCCGCCACTATGAATTGGATTTTCTGCTTCAGGGTCAGTTCCCCGTCCGTAGCCCTTCGGATCACCTGCACCAGTGAACCCCAGGCCGAAAGGCCTAGCACCCAGAAGTAGGTGATCATCGAGTAATTTGCTGGATCTTTCTCTGGCATGACTTAACCCCACATCACCCGCAGTACCAAGTATTAGAAGTCCCATCCCGTGCGATTGAGAGAAACTTATCAGTAGTGCCGGCAGTAGTCCCTACGAGGGTCACGCCGGCGCCAGCCGCTATTGTCAGGGTATTTCCACCTTCATGGAATACCTTTAGGACGGCGCAATCAACCATTTTTGCGGCTACCGCTGCCGGGATAGTCAGGGTGAGGTTTCCGCCCGTCGTATCCATTACGATAACTTTACCGGCGTCTCCGTAGCTCAAAGTGTAGTTAGCAGTTTTCACCGACACTCCCTTACTGCGGACAGGAGGGCTGGCCAGGTAATCGTAGGCCGCTGCCAATAGAGATACACACCCGTTAGTGGCTGGGGCAGCTTGGATAAGGTCGAATCCTGCCCCTGTGTCTATAGACGCCTGACCAGCCCCGGCTTTGAAAATAACCTTAACTGGGGATGAGGCGGCAGACCCAACATACACCCCCACCATGGCAGGAATTACATCGGCATCTGCCGCCATGTACTCGATAGTAGTGGGCGCACACTGCACAGTAATTTTATCGGCATTGCCGGTGCTGCTGAAATCCACGGCGCCGTCGTTAAGAGTGAACGCGATAAAGCCGTTGTCGTAAGGGGTTCCGACCGTAGCATTCGCTTGTGCCCCAGATACCGACCCAGTGACAGAGAAGGTAGCAGTAGCCCCGCCCGCCGTGCAGAGAAGAGTCCATACCTCCTCTTCCGAAGCGGAAGAGAAACCGATGTCGCTGATACTGCCGTTGCCAGTGATAGCTCCACCTACCGAGTTAGTGAAATCGATAGCGCCAAGCATGGTCGCTTGCAGTATGAAAATAAGCTGGGCAGAAGCTTCTTCTCTCGTAAGCTGGTAAGTCGTAGCGGCCCGATCCGCCGTGAAAGGCCCCACCCCATCGTTACCGCAAGAAGCAACTTTGTAGTCACGGCTGTTAGCTATCAGATATTTTAATTCAGACACCCAGGCGGAACCTGAGTAGATAAACCACTCCCCGGTCGCTGCGTTCTGCACCCGCATGCCAGTAGTCGGAGCTCTGTACAGCCAAGTCACAGGGCCCGTGCTCATACACCGAGCGTAGTAGTTGTCGTGAGTGGTACTCCAGTTAGCGCCAGAGCCTGTAGGGGCAATAATGTAAGCATCCCCTACTGCAGGAGAACCCGGCTCTGCCGAGGTTGTCATATTCAGAACCTGGCAACCTTCCGAGTTACCCAGGCCGTCACCTTTAGCCCAATAACCGCCAGAGCCGTGGGTACCTGTAAAGGTCATCGTCTGCCCAGTGGCTTGATTAAAGATTACCCAGCCGTCCTGTGGAGTGACCATAAGCCAGCGGGAAACCCCGAGGTTACCGCCAGTAGCAATCGCCAACTTGTTTTTTATCGTGGCTGCGGAGGCAGTATTCCATGGAGCGGTAGCACCTGTTGGCGTGGTACCTACCAAGTACATCTTGCCAGCAACAGGTGAGGATATGGATGCCCAAGGATCCGCATCCACCTGGGAAACTACAACCCCCTGCCCGAAAGCATCGAGGAGCATAAGGTTGAGATCCATACCGTGCTTCCAGCCGTCATCCCCCTCTTCCCAGTCAAAGTTAACGCCAAGATTCGTAAGCACTGATTGTGGCATGTCTGGATCCTCTTTAAATTATGCCCAAGGTGTAGGCGCAACTGGGGTCGATGCTTGAAAAGGTTTTTGCCCTAAGTTAAGGCTCAAAGGTATACCCACAGAAGTAAACACCGGAAACCATGCAGCATCATAAAGTAAATTTTCTACAGTGGCGATAAGGGTGTTGTCCACCCAGAACTCACACTGCGTAGTGGATACGCCAGTCTGGGTAAACCTGACGCCTACTACCGTGTTCTCCAGGGAAGGTACGCTGGCAGCCTGGTAAGCTCCACCACGAACTAAACCTCCGGGGCACGACAATTTCAAATCAGTCAGTATTTTAGAGGACTGTTGTAAGGCTGCGCTGGTTCGGTACGTGCTGGTCTCACCAGGACCCATGGCAGCAACCACCCCGATCAGAACCTCGCCAACCCCTCTGCCGACATTGACCTCAAAATACCCGGTCGTCTGCCCTACTTGCTTAGTCAGAAATCCGTAGACATCCTCGCGGCGACTTCCGGAGTTTTTAAACCCACCGTCAGTCAGAGCAGAGGATAAGTCAGAGATCGCACCTATACGGTTTCCATAAGGGTGGTCAGCAGGCTGAATCAGAGTGTAGTCATGATCCTGTGCGGTAGTGTTAGCAGCCGTTGTAATGCCAAGCACAGCCCCTTTACTTTGGTTGCCCAGGTTCCACAAAGCCTTAGTGGAGTCGTACAGGTAACTGCCGGTTCTCACTAGCGACTGGTAACTCCTTATCAAGCCAGAAGTGTCAGCTCCCGGGCGGCTGGTGGAAAAGGGGATACCGCCTTTCCGAGTCAAAGCCAACTGCTCCGGAGCTCTCAAACTCCTGTGGATAAACCAAGCCGACGTGTTGAACTTGCGGATCAAGTACGGGCCTGCTATGACTTCGAGATACCAGTTTGCGGCGTTGTCTGTAAAGACATAACCAGCCCCGATGCAAGGAGCATTTGCAGGGCACCCTAACGAAATAGGGGTGATGGTATAGCCGTTCGTTGTCTTGTAGCCGTAGGTCGAACCGGTTACCTGATCGCCAACAGTCCCGAAAATGTACCAGCAACTGTCAGGTGGGTAGTAGCACCAGTTCAGCTTTTTCAGCAGGCATGCTGGAGCTGTTGAGTTTTGAATTGTCCAGGCCAGAAGATCGGTAGAGGTGGCAATCAAAGTCTTGCTAGAGTCGGTCAGGTCTTCTCCGCAAGCTACAAAGTTAGCGCCGAACTTGCGGATCCAGTTAGCCCTCATCAACTCGCCCAACTGGTTGGGGGATCCAGAGACCCCTTTCCTTACGCTTGCCACAGTGAACGTGTCGGTAGCTGCGGTATAGACATCCGCCCCATAATTGAAGCAGAAAACGTACTGCGTCCCGTCATGGGTAATGGAGTTAGTCACCCTGGAGGCAGCCGGCAGGTAGTCAGGGTTCACGTTGTCGGTGGCGTAGTTGGTAGCCATTGTAGCATCTGCCGTACCTACTAACTGATGCCCTTTAGATCCTTCAGAGAAGGTGTAAATAGCGCCTGGCCCTATCGTCCTTGCACACTCGAGGACGGCTGTTGAGGTGACCCCGGAACCGGAAACCCTTACCGCTTCTGCCTCTACCTGCAAGGATTTTTCTGCAGCTCCGCCGGCAAACGTCACAAATAAAGGCGCTTCCCAAGCAGGAGTAACCTGCCCGTCAGCCGATAAGGTAGCGTCAAAGTGTACCCATTCACCAGCCCCCCAGACAGGTCTAGGACACGGCATAGGGTTGGATTGCCATTGAGTAGGCAAGCTCTCTCCTGGCATGAGGATGATTCCCGGGGAAGCTCCCCCATAACGCTTACCGTACTGCCAGCCGTACCCGCAGAATTTAGTGATGGTGTGAGTGAATATCTGCTTGCTAGGGTAGCCGTCTCGGTTAGCCCAAACCTTTAGCAGACGCCAATTGTTTTGGGAAGGAACCGTAAACGTAATCGATCCGACTGGCCCTGCTACTACCACATTGGCAGCGGTAAGCTGAACCGCCCCTGCTGTCGTGGAAAGCGTGGCGGTGTAAGTGACGCCGGGCTCTGAGGTTACCCCACCTGCATCCCAAGCAAGAGGGACGTCACTTTGCCCGACTCTGTTTCTGCAATCCCACTCCACTGTAAATTTTTTAAGCGCGTAGTCGCCGTACATCTTCCCGTCAATTTTCACTGCTGCAGGCGGGTAAGGGGCAAACCAGTCATTGGACAAGGTAGGGGTAGGGAGGATAAGGGTAGCATCACTCAGTAAAGTCTCCCCTGCCCGACCTACTGCAGTCACCCAAAGATCCGGGGTATCCCCATCAAAGAATTGGGTTGACAGGGAGCGAGCAGCGGATACTCCGTTGAACCACCACATCTTGGCCCCGTCTGCGTGGGCTGCAGGGACGCTGTCAAACAATCCCCTTTCCAGTGTCATCAAAAGGTAGTCAGGGTCTTCGTCGTCAACCACTACCTCGGTGCAAAGTATCTTCTCGTCGTCCACGATGAACCAGCTGCCACCGATCATGAACTCGCTGGTCTTAATAAAGTTTTTAACTTTGACCTGGTTAGCTAGCAAGTAGGTGCCTGGTTGCAGGATAGGCAGCGCCCCGTCCAGTTGTGAGGTAGGGCACAGTTGCCCAGATGTAATGCCGCTGTTCACGTCCAGATTGTCGGTGTACACCGATATCCCGCTGGTGATACCGCCGTCATCTCTGGATGCTAGCACCCCGAAAACCGCCACGTCAGGTGGCATAGTTGACATGCCGAATGACCCTGCAGCCGCCAAAGTTGTGACGTAGGGGAGGGCGATCAACCTAAGGTCGGTCTCTTCAAACGTATCAGGTATTACGTTGGTGTTGACCCAACCGGATGACGGCGCTGCAGACACGTATTGAGAAGTGGTAAGGGCGAATGCGTCTTCCACGGCGTCAAATTGGATGTAGTTATCTTCCAAGGTGCTTTGCACAATGTTAGTGGCACGGAAAACCTGATCCACTATTCCGTGAGGAGGCCATGTCAACCTGAAAGGAGCGCCTTCATATAAGGTGAAAGCCGCAGCATCCGCCCCGCCTTCCGTTGCCGCTAACCGGGTTACCCTGACACCGGTGTAAGTAGCCGCCATCGAGCAGCGCTGCATAGTCTCCCGCTCGCAGACTTCCGCAGCCATGGCCGCATTCTTGATGCCGGGCATCTCCAACGACTCTGAGATAGTGGCGTTGTAAATACTGGTCATAGCGGTATTACTTTTAGTGACCGCCTCCGTCTTTTCCGTACCGAGTTGCGTGTAGATAACGGTGACGGTGTTTACCGATTCCTCTCCGGTAGGGCGGGAGAAACTGCCAATCTCCTCTATCTGCCCAGGACCCAGCAGAGGGAGGTTGGCTATTTGATCGTCAGGTATTTTCCGAACCAGGGCTATTTCCAGCTTTCCTGTTACAGGGTCGATGTAAACATTCCCATAAATGTACTTCATGATGTCATTCAGGAAGGAGCGGATGCTGGCCTCCCCTGTCCAAACGATCCCTAGACCGAAGGCCTCCCCGGGCACAGTGTCGCCGTACTCGTTAACCCAGTCATCGTGGTGGAAGCGGTCAGCCGCCTTAATGAAGCTGTCCCCTATCTGCTGAACAGACGCTTTCATGCCGAACCGCAAGTCGGTCAAGCATTGAACAGCGATGTGGGCAGGGTTCATGTACTTGACGCCGTCGCGGATAACGACGCACTTCTCCGGGTACCAGCAACCGCCAACTACATTCCAACCTTGCAAGGCACGAAATACTTTTATCGTGACTTCTTTGATGCTGGGGTTCATCGCCCCCCAGTAAAATCCTGTGTGATGTGTGGCAGGTTCGGACAGCTTTGCCATCCGGTTGCTGGCCATCATGTTGCCAAGGAAGCTTCCTTGCCACATCAATGCGTAGTCTTGGATGTAATTTTTTACCGAGGTGATGTTGCTGTGGAACACCATGGAAAGCACGCCCCGATAAGCAGGGGTGTAAATGTCTGTAGCTGCCGGCGACTTCAGGCGGGTGTTCAGGTAGGGGCTGATCCCTTGGGTAGGCGCTCCATGGCGTACCTCAATGATCCCTAACACCCCGCCTTCTACCCGCTCGCCTCCGAACAATTTATCTTTGTTAACCACTAGCAAGTCTGGGTCAGTTCTGAATACGGCAGGAGGGTCAGCTTTATCTGGGCGCTCCTGATCTCTGGGCTCCAGCGTCAGATACCCGGGAGCGTTGATAGGTCTAGCGCCTGGAGTGGCTACCCCCTTCCAACCGGTTTTCCCTCTGAATAAAACTTCGCTTACCTCGTCGACAGGTCCGTGGCAGAAACCTAAATGCAAGCCGGCATAGTACTCAGAACCTGATACGTAACTCTTGTCGAATTTACCGCCGACCGAACTGTCATCAACGCCTGAGGCCTCGATGAGTTCAGACATCAACTGACCGCCTAAGGTCTCCGTGTCAAGAAAGTCGCCTCCTAAGGAACCGCCGCTGAAAAACCCCATTACTGCACCCCTCCAGCTTCCCTGGCTTTGGCGACTTCAATCAACTTCTTCACAAAAGGATCATCCAGACGGCCTATCTGTGAGCTCCGGATTCCATTTTTCAGCAGGAGCTTGACTGAGAATCCGTTTTCATTTGCCCAGCGGCTAAGCCCTGGCATGCAGTAGCCTTCCTTAGCCCCCTTCCTGACTTTTCTAAGGTCATCAACCGTGATCAATACGTCTTCCACGTTACTTACCGCCGTTCATGATGATCTCGTGAGTGGAGGTATCGCCAAACCCTAAGACACAGGAATCCCTCAAAGTAGCAGGCCCAAACACTACCGGTATGATCATACCGTCTCTGGCTGAAGGACGACCCATCTTGTTAGCGGTAACGGCATCCTCAGGCTTTGGCGCCAGTGCGTAGGAGACCACCGATGTTGCCGCTGCTATTGCAAGTTGGGTGAGGATCGCAGGAACCGGCATATTAGAAAACCTCGGTAGTAGGGTCGAAAGGGTCGTCGTCAGGTATCAGAGGGTCGCCCCCGTAGTTAAGTATGTTACCAAACTTTTCGTGGCAGACTTTAGTGTTATGGGCGCACCCTGGGTGGAAGTGCATCTCTGCGCCTGAAGTGAACCCGCGCAAAGGAGGGAACACCGTCACCACTCCTGCGGCGTGGTCGTAATCAATGATCGATCTCTTGCCTACCACCTTGGAGTAGTTATCCGCGTACTCCACGTAGCCGCCGAGAAACCACCCCTCTTTTAACGCAGTGGGAATTCCCGCCGCCGACCAAACCAGGCTGGCAGAAGTTACCTTGGAGGCGGTGGTGAGAGTAGGGTTACAGGTGTAACGGTGGCTGAGCGGGTTGACTTTACAGTTGTAAGTGTCATACAGGGCGTAAGGGCACGCCTTCTGAAACCTCAAACTGTTACCCATACGGTACTGGTTGCTGAGGAGGCTGATACCCCGCAAGGTTACCTCGTTGCCTACCACCTCATGACCTATTATCCGTCCGATCCAGGACTGCAGAAACAACCCTGGAGATCCGCGCTGCCCCCTAAAAATTGTCAAGTTAATAGGCAAGGATGGCGGGACTGTCAGGATCTGCTGAACTATCGGCAGGGTGTAGGGGGCCGTCAGGGTGATAGTCCCCTTGTCAGGGTCAGAAGCCCCCTCTAAAACGCCTCTCGTTATAGCCGCCCGCCTGAACATCTCCGAGTTGTAGGTGATGTCGATATCCGCTGAGGTATAAGTGAATTTCTCAGGGTCGATCAGGAACTTGTAAAGCTCCAGAGGTTGGGAGCTATCTATGCCTGATTCTAATTCGTTAAGGGTAGGCATCAGACTTCATCCTGTGACGGGTAGTCAGGTACGGTGACCAACTGCAAGCTGACATTCACCAGTCTAGGGTGCTGCCACTCAAGTGTTATTGAGTCAGAGCCCAGCCGGTACCTGCTCAAGAAAGAGGCCCTCACTATATCCTCACTGGCAAACTCGACTCCAAACGCGGAGTCTAAAGCTATCTCGGAAATGTTAGCAGATACCGAGGAGGAGGAAGTTATTTTCCTGCGCAGGACAGTTCCGTTCTTTAAGTGTAGTTGCAAGTGCCCACGCTCTACTCGGTCAGCGGAGTTAAGGAAGAAGTTGTTGTCATAGAACCGCAGCGCAGCGTCCCCTGCGGTATAGGTTTTTGTTATCGATTTGAAGTCGTTCACCCAGCTAGGCATCCAGAACGAGACCGCCATACCGCGGCGGCGGTACAGGAACTTCCTGAAGTTGAAAATGGCTGTCTCCCCGCTTAGCATCCAACGGAAGGTGACGGATCTGGATGGCCGCTCGCTAGTAGTGTACAAAACCTTCAGCCCTGCGGCGTTATCTACTACCCCGCCAGCGTAAGTGAAATCTTTACTGAGTCCGCCATTCCAGTCAGGTTCCTGGGTCAGTACCTCTTCACCTCGGTAGAGGTCGGTGGCTGCAGCGTAAGGGGTTAGCGGCTCTGTAAAGGTAGGGTCGAACTCGAATGCCACTTGCCCCTGAACAAAATTTTGAGTCTGCCAAACGAGCGGAACATTGCCCTGCAATAAAGCGCCTGCAGCAGGGTAGACGGACGCTCCTTTCGACCAGTCAGCAGAGACAGGTCCCTGCAAGATAACCCGATCATTAGTGCCTGGAACGGAGGCCACTGTGGCGACCTCTGTGTCCTTGGTGTTCTCGTTGATGATGAGAAGGTTACCGCCCGTCGCAAACCCTTTCATCGCTGTGTCGAGAAACAGCGTGCTATCCCCTGCAAGAGCTGCTAAAGACAGTTGGCTTCTGTACTGCGGGAAAGGCACCATCAAATTTTTAGCCTGCCACTTGAACAGCACGTTTTCCATTCTTTTGGCATCTGTACCGTCTAGGTACAGATTCAAATTAAGCCCTCTCCTGGCAACGTCCCGAATGGAGGCTCTGGCCTCTTTGCCGTCGAAAGTAGTCCTCAGGCTGGTGAGCCACGATAAGGTTTCTACCAAAGGCTCCGTCCAGTTATGGGTGAACGCCCAGGCTGCCGCACGAGTCCCGATGAACTCTACCTCGTAAGGAACCCCCTCCACCGCTATTCGGTAAACTGCCTGTATGCTGGAGTCCCCGACGTCCGGGGATACTGTAAATACCCAGTCTATCTCCGCAAGGGCAGGGATATCGAAGGGGGTGAGGACGGACAAGTTATCACTGAAACCCTCAGCGTTGTAGGCGAAAATGCTTGAGGCGGTAGCGTCCGTGAGGAAGGCATTCCACACGGAGATAGTCACCGTCATCTCAGCAGACACTACTCCAAGATTGACGAAATCCGGAATAATGTGGATGGTGTCGTAAAGGAAATAGCGCTGTACCGACCAGCCCACTGCCGCAGAGAAATCCAGGTTGGGCGAGTCATCCCAGGGCGCCCAGGAGGTTACTGCATAAGCTCCCGCCAGAGATCCCATGTGGTCACTCACTGCTCCAACAGGGTCGGTCTCTTTCTTGCTCAGCTCAATATCCCCGTCCCCAGGTAACTGGACAGACGCTGTCAGCGGATTAGGGTAGGCGTAGAAATTGCCGTACTTATCCGCTGTGGGCGGGAAGTCTACTCCTCTCGAGGAATAAGGGGACGACCAGGCGCCGTAGCACAACCCATACCCCACCCCATACCCGTACTCTGAAGGGCGGGTTCCTACCGACCCTAAGAAATCTCTCATGGCAGCTTATAGGCTATTCCCAGCCTTCCTGACCGAGTGTGTCCGTAATCGCTGTAGGTTGCGTTCAAAGTAGTCACATTGCTTATCGGGTAAACCACCCAATCCTGGTTTAGCGGGACGTCTTCTGTGATGTTGTCCATCATTACAAAACGTACCCCAGGTATTGACCCTAAGTACTGAAGTTGGCGGGTGACTTGCGTGTCATGGTAGAAAAAATCAACCCCTACCCCTGGGGATCTCCCATTCCAAGAGTTAGGTCCACAAGAGAGTAGAGTGCTGGATTTAGCAGAAACGCCGCCAGCAGCTCCATTCTCATAGTACCCTCCTCCGCCGAGAACCCAAACTTTCCCTACCAAGGTAGAAGTTATCGGGGTGACTACGTTCGGCAGTGGCCACCCTATGCTGCAGTAGTTCACCGCCTTCGGAGTAGCGGAGTTGTCGTAAGCCCCAGCGACCCTAATCTGCCCCTTTCTGAACGGGCTTTGAGTGGCCAATGAGTTGAAGGCGGTTTCGTCGCTTACGTCCGTATTGCTGAGGAGGATAGAAGGGGCCAATGCCGCCGGGGCGGTTAAATCCCACCCAGTAGCCACGTTATGGCTAGCATCGCAGCCGAAGAAGTACTCTCCACCCGCCCAAGTAGCTCCTGCAGGTTTTTCGATCTTACCGAAGGTAAAGTGCTGCCAGGAGCTTGCAGATGGGTGTGACCGTTTAAACGCCACATGAACTACCTGACCGTCGGTAAAGAACCGGTACTTGGTAGCTCCGTGGGTTGGGTAGCAGGCAGAAGCGTAAGGGAATGTCGGTGATGATGGGGTCGCCACGTAGGCGGCATTCACTAACGCCTGGAACTGGGCGGATGTTTTACCGGTGTCGGTGGTGACCCAGCAGTACAGCCCTAAGTTGGGCAGGGCAGGAGAACCACCTTGAGATGCAGTGTCCAGAAGAAACCAATAATCCACTCCACCCCTAGTAAAGCGGTAAGTCCGGTTACGCCCTCCTAAATTACTTGAGTTTGGGGAAGCAAACCTCCCTACGGTTGACCCAGAACTGAAAGGCAAAGTGAAGGTACCTATAACGTCTCCCCGTATCCCTGCAGTGAACGCACCTCCTACAGGAAATGTCGGGCCGGCGTCTGTCCTGGTTATCCAGTCATACAGTTCGTCGATCATCGCCGCCGTGCTGGCACAGCTATTGTTCTCTTTGTAAACCCAGACCATTTATATTACTCCAGAGCAAAAGCGGCGATGTTGTTTACAGAGGAGGAGTTGGCGGATGTCCCCTTCCACAGTACGTGGGTTCCTCCGTTTAAGGTGTCCCCTACATTCACAGGGTTTTGCGGGGTGGATCCGATAAAGAACAACCCTGGGAACTCCCCTATCACCCCTCCTACAGACGTACCATTCGTCAAAACTGCCACAGGGAAGATGGCCTTTCTATCATCAGCTTCCCCGAATACCCCTGAGTCTATCCTGACTATGGTGTTGGCATTGTCTATCACATTGTAAGGGTGGGTGTAACACTTCTTGGATGCTGTTTCAGCCAGCACTGCCCCAGCCGTACTGCCGGCGGAACCGTACACTATCGCTCCTGGGTAGTTAGCTCCGAACCCCCAAGAAATAAGAGTTCCTGGCAGGACAACGCTCAACACCGCTGTAGATTCAGCAGCCCCGCTCCCATTGTAAAACGGGCCAGACTCCCCTGATGGGATAGCCTCTCCAGCTCCGGTGGTTGTGGAGTTGTAAGTGCCGCCAACAAACCCAGGCCAGCTTTGATCTTCCGCAGTAGGGCGGGCGTGGGGGAGGAGAAACCCCGCCCCCAGTACTTGAGGATCCCCTGATGACGGTAGAGTCAGGACATAGAGGTGCCTCCCACTGGCTATTAAGTAGTACGGCACGCTGCCAGCTGGAATCTGGGAGTGACGGATCCGCTTGACGCTGGAGGTGTACTGCTGGGAGAAAGTACCTAACAGCGGGTTGTGAGACGGGTGGATGGCCACTCCAAGATAAAACCGAGCGCTGCTGCCCCCTACTCGCTGAGAGAAGGTGTAATAAATTTCATCTTCCCCTGTAGCGCCTCTTGACCGGAGCACGACGATTCGGGTCAGGTGTGATGCCGATCCCGAGGAGCTTTTCGGAACTATCGTAAAGAAGTCCCCGCCGTAAGAAGGGTAGCTGCCGGTGGTAGCAGTGAACGCCGTGGAACCTGCGTTGACCCTGAGGCTAATTTTAGAGCCTGCAGTACCATACTCCATCGTGGTGCCTACAGTGCCGCTAACCAAAATGTTGCCGGTGCTATCCCGCAGGTGGCATGCAAAAGCTGACGAGAAGGTGATGTAGTAGCTTTGGTTAACGTACTCTTGAGCGTAGAACCTTAACTCAGAAACTGTACCTTTAGTCGCAGCCGCGCTGCTATTCGTGACCGTCACCAGGTTAAGGTAATCCCCCCAGTCTCCTGCCGCGGAGTCGTCGTTACCGCAGTAACTGCCAGACCCTTTCGCCGTGTCAGAGATGACATCCCAAGTCTGCAGCCCTAGCGAGCTTGGGGTGGTGGTGAATGTAAAGGTGTTGCCGGCAGTGAAAGGAGTCGAGCCGGAATATATCCTGCAGGTAAATCTGGCACCGGCTACTGCCGCAACCCCGCCAACCAAAGTCCCGTTTATTGTTGTCTCACCGGAAGCCGTAATGGCGAATACCGTGGCACTGGAAAAAGTTACCGTCCACGTCTTAGCAGTAGTATCTCTGGTGACTTCTAAGCCACGAATAAATCCCTCTGTACTGGCACCAGACAGGCCGCCTCCTGGAGTGGGTTTCGAGGCGTACCCGCAAGTGAACTCTTTTATTCTTGACAGAAGTTTTGCGTAAACCGCTGACCCAGCCGCCTCTGTGTTGAACTCCCGGAACTCCTCCCCGGCGGTCGTATCAGTCAGTGTTCCGGTTACCCAAGGCATCAGCTTATTGACCTCTGAACAGAAGATTTATTGGCTCTCAACTCATTCAGGATTACCCGCATGCTGCCAGGTGCCTTGATCCCTTGCTGAAATACTGACCCGGAATCGAGGGAATTAACCACTGTGATGTTCTGAGGAGGCGGTGGCATAACGGTAACAGACGGAGCCATCTGCTTCAAGTTAGCCGGTGAGTTTTGCTTGAGCGCTTCGTTCACTACTCCGCCAGCTGCAAACTTCCCTGCGGTTCCTGCGTTTAACGACTGTATGGTCGACGCCCCCAGGAGGTTGGTGGCTTTCGCAGTAAGGATGGATTCCCCGCTGGAAACCGCTATAGGCGCTCTCCCGGACTTGGTAAACATGGAGCCCCTTATTGAATCGCTAGTTCCAGTTCCTGGGCCTTTTATGACCCCACTCTTGGATACATATCCACCTGCAAATTTAGCAGGGATGATGCCTCCATCTGCAAACAAAGTACTGACCCAGGACCCTATATCTCCTGCCACATCTTTGACTGCCCCGCTAGCGCCCTTCCACAAATCGCTGGCGATGTTGCCTATTCCGGACAGCAGGCCTCCGAGCCCTTTATCCAAGCCTTTGAAAGCCCCCTCCAGCGACGACATAACTCCGTCCATGCCGCTGTTGATTTTTTCTTTAATACCTTGGAATAGGCTCTTGCCGGGAGCCGACTCTCCTGTCAACTCTCCGGCTATCCCGCCAGGGCCGGATACCGCCCCGTTAACGGTGACACTTCCCGCAGTGACGGACATAGATCCGGTCGTTACTGCTCCCCCTGCCGCAGAGCCTCCGGCAGCCGAAGAACCTAACCCTAGTGCTGAAGTTACTGATGAAAGAAATCCACCGCCTCCGGCTGGCTGAGCCCCACCAGCAGCCTGCACTCCTCCGGCTGGCTGAGCCCCACCGTAACTTCCAGTCAAGCCGCCAAGCAGGAGGTTGTTCATCATGTTCTTGGTGGTCATCGTGAATACTTCACGAGCCAAATCTCTAGCGATTTGCTCCATGGAGTCCACGAAACTTTCCCCGTCCAAGATGGCACTGGATATCGCGTCCCCGACAGAGTCCCAAGCAGTCAGCAAGCTGTCACGGATGTTGTCGCCCCAGTCCTTCAAAGCGTTCCCTGAATCCTCCAAAGCCGTCGTAAACGCCTGGATACCTTCCTCGTTGAATACCGACTGCAGCTCACTTACCGCAGTGGAGGAAAAGTCACTCAGCTCTGCGTTAAGGTCTTGGACCTCCAGGTTAAGATACCGGATAGCCGCCGTTCTGGTCTCTATATTGGCGTTGGCTTGTTCCGCTAAAGCAGGGTCAGCGTTCTGCGCCAGGATGGAATCCGCCTGGTTGTTAGCCAACAAAACCCCTATCTCGTTTTGGATAGCTGCCTGCTTATCCAAAGCAAACCTGGAGTTCTCTGCATTAGTAAACCCTAAGCCGGCACGAGCCTTAGCATCCATCAAAGCGTTGCCGGTGGTGGCAGAAGTAGGGACGGCGGCAGCGGCTGCTTTTTCCGCAGCCTTGTGCTTCTTGTCTACTGCGTTGTAGTCCTTGTCGGTCAGCAAACCCTTCTTCAACTCGGGGCGGGACTCGATGTATTTATCGATCTCGTCCTCCGTCATGTTGAGGGTGTTGCGCATGTAGTTTTCCATCTCCGTGATCAGCTGTTGCTGAGTGGACATGTAAGTGCTATTCAACTCGGACAACCCGTCAAAGTTGCCGCCAGCAGCAAGAATTGTTTTCTTCTGCTGGTCGTACATACTCATCTCTTTAACAGCGTGCTTCTGCATGTTGTCGAGATATTCTTCTTGCCCTTGGAGCTGTACTTTCTGCAGGTCTAGCCTTTTTTCGGCCAGGTCTGCTTCAGCTTTCCGGTACTCGTCACTGTTCTTGCCGTGTTGCTCAGCTACCTTCAGGTTGTATTCCGCAACCTCTATTTCCCTATTCTTCTCTCCAGCAAGGATTGCATTCTTCTCTTGCAGAAGGTCCCCCGCTCTGCCAGCCGCATCCCCGAACTTCTGCAACTTCAGGATTTCAAGATCCAACTCGTTAGCGCGTGCGTTAGCCGCCACGTCAGGAACGAACCGCCGCTCTTCCTTCTTGGCAGCGGCAGAAGTGTGCTCAGCATCGTACCGAGCCTGTGCTGCCGCCTTGTCAGCGGCTACTTTGTCAGCCGCAGCTTTCTGCCTATCGGCAATCAGGTTGCTTTGATTTGGGAATACCCCGCTACCTCCGCCGTAGCCCGTCACCCCAGGTATGAACTTGGCTATGTTCGCAACTGAACCGCCGCCTGAGTTAGCCTCCAGGATTTTAGCGGCACCCCCACCCTGAGAAAAAGCCCGGGCAGCGGAGTCCTGCAAGGCCTGTAGAGCAGGGGCGGCAAACCCCGCCCCCATCAGCGCTGTATTGTCAGCGAACTGTCTTACCACTGCTTCAATAGCCGCTTCAGCACCGCCGTTCGGAGTAGCAGCGGCTATGGCGAGTTGAGCCTCAAATGAGTCCATGATGGCCTTCACTTGATCGTTGATAATCTGCTCAGACCCTTTGTCAGCCACGTTGGATATTGCCAGCATCGACGCCCGGTAAGCTTCGATATTGGCGTTAGAGTGGCCCTCTCCATAACCACCTCTAAGAAGTTGCTGAGTGGTTTCTTTATTTTGCGGACTGTTGAGAGCCTGCACCTGGGCAGCGGCTACCTTACCTGCCTCGCTATTCTCCAGGGCCAGCTCTTCCAGCTTGGCGTAGAAGGAGGCGAAGTTCTCCACCGCCGCCTGCGAGGACGCCTCCATGGCCTGTAGATCCTCGGCCATCTTCCTAACTTCAGCATCCCCGAGCTGCCGGACGTCAGTCGTGAGTTTGTTTATTTGCTCCAGCAGTGCTTTACGTTTTTCTTCGTTGCCTTCCGCCCCGTACTGGACGGTTAAATCCTTTATCTGAGTGGCAGCGTCAAGATTTCCCCCCGCTACTTCATCAAGACTGTTGGATACTGAATAAAGCAAATCTTCGTAACTTTGAATAAAGTCCTTCAAAGAACCTTCGCCTTCGGCGTCAGGGTCGTAGGCTTTTATCCGTTCCTGAAGGGCGTTGAATCTCTCCGTCGATTTAGCCAAGGCCTCTTGGGCAGCCTGGGCTCTTTTTTCTGGGTCGTCTGTTGAGTTGTTTACGTACCCGAGAGAGTCGGCTCCTCTGTAAGCCAACTGTGCTGCTGGGGATATGGAGTGGCTGGCTATGAAGCCGTAATAATCCTTAACTCCTTGGAACGCTTTACCGGCAAAGGAAGTAGGGGCCTCTTTGGGGGTATCGGCTAATTCTTTGTTCTTTAGCTCGTTACGTTTTTCTATAAAGTCGTTCAGCTGTTTCAAGCCATCCGCCAACCCACTGAAAATTCCTCCTGTCTCTGTCGACAGGAGCTTGGTCAGTATGTTGCTGAACCTGACCATCTGCGCGTTGAGGGAGTCCATGGACGCTGCCGCAGCTTCTGCGGCAGGCTGACCAAAAGTAATTTTTTTTTGCAGCTTCAGGTAATCCTGGGTGTTAGTGGTCAACGCCTTTAAGACGTTGAGTGCCCGGAGATCAAATGAACGACCTAGAGTGAAATCACCCTCAGCCCCGAACCCTAAACTTTTCAGTTCGCGCAATACAGCCAGTATAGGGTCGGCTTCATTTTTAAAGTTGTAAAATTTCGCTTTGACGTCTGACAGACTTAAGTCCTGCCCTTTTTTCGCGTAAGCCTCCTGAAGGTCTTTCGCAGAACCGTCTTGCAGGTTGAACACTTCCACCGTCGCTTGGCGGAGACCGGTGGCTACGGTGGAAGCTTTGATACCGGCGTTACGCAAGACGGACGCTGCTGCCAGCATCTGTTCTGACGTGATGTTGTAACCTTCACCCACCTGTGCGCCCAATGACAGGATGGTCTTGAGGTCTTCCCCATTCAGTTTTGAAAGGTTGACCGCCTTGGTGAGCTGGTTGGCGATGTCCGCCTCAGAAAGGTCTTTGTACACCTCCCCTATCGAGGTGATGATATCCGCAGACGTAGCTAAGCTGGTGTCTGTGCCCGAGGCAAAATCACTGACCGCCTTCAGGACGCTAGGCAGCTCTTGCGCTGACTTACCTGCCTGCGCAATAACCTTAGCGGCCTCTGTCATTTCCCCGATGGAGAACCGGGAGTTAGAAGCGGTCTGCAGTATAGCTACAGAAACCTCCTCCATGGATTTCTTGGTTTCCCCGGTAATCGCTTGCATATTGGCAAGCTCTTTATTCAGGTCGAATAAAGCCCCAGTCAACTGTTTGACATAACCAAGAACGGCATACAGCCCTTGGTACACCAGGGCGAATTTAGCGAAATTCTTTACGGTGGCAAGGAGCTCAGAATTTACGCGAGCAAGTCCGTGGGTTTTAGCCATCCCTTCAAGGGCAGTTTTAGCGGTCGCGGCGGAGTTGGCTATAAGGCGCAACCTTTCATCCAGTTCTCTGGTGTCATTCCCTAACTTGGCTTCGCCGTTACGCAGCACTTCCACTGCACGAGCCATGTCGGATAAAGCTGCGCTGGCCTTCTTCAAGTCAGCGTGTTTCAGGTCGCCAACAGAGAACCCGGCGTAGCCGCCTTGTTGTTTAACAAGGCGGTCACCTTCCGTATTCTTCAGCCGGTTTCCTTGCACTGTAGCTTTGAAAGAGTTGTTTAAAGCCGCAGACTTCTCCTCCAGACGTATGCGGGTTTCTATCGCCTGTTGGATTTCCTTCTGAGCAGTTTTTACTTTATTTAAGGCTGCAACTTCAATCTCAAGTTCTTTAGTGATCCTGGCAGTGCTCAGCCCTAACTTGCCTGCAGCCACCTCCTCTTGCTTGAGGAAGTCGGCCATTTTTTGATGCCAGCTCGCGGCTTTGGAAAGTTCGGCATTATAGTTTTGAAGCGAACTTTTATTCCCGCCTTGGATAAGGCTGGCCCCGTAAGCCGGATTTGCAGCCACTCTGTCTGCAGCAGAACTCTCGAATCGGTTCCTCCTTCCTAGTGCAGAACGTCCGAGCGCAAAATTTTCGTGGTGGGCCTGGATTTTCTTGGCGTCGGCAGCAGCTTGTTTGGCCTCAGCAGCAGCAGCCGCCTGTATACCCTTAACTCTCTCGTTAGACAGCCGCATTCTTTGGGCTGCTTCCGCATCCGCCAGCATTCTGGCATCACCTCTAAGGGCGTTGGCCTTATCTACTATGGCCTTTCTCTCAAGCTCCTCGGCGGTTTTTTCTGCCTTAACCTCAGCAGCAGCAGCCGCCTGTATACCCTTAACTCTCTCGTTAGACAGCCGCATTCTTTGGGCTGCTTCCGCATCCGCCATCATTCTGGCATCACCTCTAAGGGCGTTGGCCTTATCTACTATGGCCTTTCTCTCA
>JACCEA010789171.1_pt1 | contig 29569 bp, 22 predicted proteins | sample 7449851 | NCBI WGS metagenome assembly JACCEA01 (sample SAMN15323453, study PRJNA562643) | freshwater metagenome | isolation source: river surface water | place: USA:Blue River Watershed | collected 2017-08-18
ATATGTTTTTCTAGTTGCCGATCTGATGGAGAAGCCACGCTCAGGACCTATCATTTTGATAGGTTGAATTATGCAAGTACTTTTGTACATTGGCAAAACAATATTTTGCAAAGGGGTTCTGTTTACCTAGCATGCGGATGGTTTGCGGCTAAGCCTGAGCTTGGTGGTGAAGTGAACTAAGCCATAGGGGTAGGGCTTGCGATTTTCAGAATTCTTGACCCCCACCGTACCCCCACCCCCCTAATTTGGTTGATGGGACCCACAGATTACTATGAACCCTAATCTGCTCACGTAGAGGGCATTTTTTGAGAACGTAGGTGACGTACTAGGGCATGCAGTTCCGGAAGCACCTGAGCCATTTTGTGCGGTTTTGGACCCCTTGATCTGAGGCCCCCCATGATGCCAAATTCAAAGCCCACCGACTCAAGCAATGCCAACTCGGCGCTGGCGATGCTGCGCTCCATACGCATACTGGAAGTTTCATTTCCATGAACCAGACGAGACTGCGCACAACGTTGTCGGCCAACTTCGGTTGTGGGACCGGTGCTTTTGCCACCATGAAACCTACAAACATTTTTACCAACCATTGCCGGTGCGCAGCATTGGTTATGCGTGCGCTTTGACCGAGCTTGACACCTTTTGCAGGTGACTCGGCCCCCAAGTGTTTGGAGGTATTGTTCTAAATGTAAAGTCTTAGACATCAGAAAACACTATCTGTAGGCCTCAAAGGGAGAGCAGAAAATTTATTGATCGACGCACCCCTTGAACGGTCGATTTTCACCCTGTATTTTCTCGCTTTGTTACGTCTTGTGCAAACGGCACGATTTGCACAGTTGGTCTTTGGCCCGGTGATCGTTTAACCAGAATCAATCCATGCGCTTCAAGCCGCTTGAGCGCATCTGATGCAGCGTCCCTTGAAACACCAAGTTGATCTAAAGCCTTTGCAGTGATCTTGAACGATGTGTTTTTTGACATACCAGCAAGCCACCAAATCGCAATACCGACATTCAAGGTCTTACCGGGTAACTTTGCAGCAGCATTTAACCAAGTCATTGGTATTGGTCCCTTTAAAAAAGGAACACTCATTGGAGCATCTATGTATTGACCAGAGGCAGAATCTAATCTGATTCTTTTTACAGGAATACTTCTATCATCTCTATACATATATTTATATATCTTTATAAGAATGGACGGGTGCGGCAAGCTGCCGCAGGTGGTGCGTCTTGCTGCCGCAGGTTACTGACCCTTGATTTTTTGAATAAGGCTCATGACCGTGTCCCACATCACCTGCCCCCGTTCATCCATGTACCTATCGGGGTAACAAACAATCTTTGCGTCTGAGCCAAGTTCGAAGTCACCCAAGACAGCACTGCTTGCCTGTCGCATTAGGGCTTGGGCTTTTGCTACACCCTCTTCAAGCCCAACGAGAGGCAGCTCGATCAACAAAGCGTCGTGGACGGGAGCGCAGACACGGATGCCAGCTTCAGTCAAAAATATGCAAGCGATGCGCAGCATCTCAGCGCCATTACCCTGCATTGGGAAGTTGCGCAAACTTCGTGCATTGACTTGACCACTGACACGGATTTCCCAGCCAAAGGTTGTCCACAGTTTTCCGTTCAAGATGGCCTCGTCTTGGGTAGCGTCAGACCAAGCCCAAAAGGTCCTATAGGTTTGGCGGTGGAGGTTTAACAACTGTCTGGCCCTTGCCACTGGTTGATTGATGCGCTGGGCTAAGGAGATTTCGCCCATACCGTACTGGACTGCAAGCACACAGGCTTTGAACTGCTCACGCTCGGCCTTGTGTGACTGCTTGGTTGCACCTTGTGGCACAGCGCCCGCTTGGATGGCAAAGGCCAGATATGGATCACCGCTTTGGTATGCCTCCATCATTTTCTCGTCACCAGACAGTGCTGCCGCAATACCGAACTATTGCTGGCTGTAGTCAATGTAAACAAGGCAGTAACCTTCAGAGGGTTTGATTAAGCCGCGCAGCCACACCGATGGCCCAAAAATGAATTTGGAATTTGATGGCTGGTTACGCCCAGTCTTTGAAGCGAAAGGCGAGAGTAAACAACGGTTACGGCCATCGTCGCCGACGGTGATGTTTGATAAGCGCATCTCAGACAGGGCTGAGCGAAGTTCCCGAATCGGGGCCACCTTGGGGTGAATACGCGCCATCTGTTTGAACGTGTCATCTGTAAGCTCAAGTCGACCAGTAGCCAGTCGTGGCCAAGCGATGCCTTCTTTCTGGAGGTAGTCGGCCCAATTCTTGGTCTTGAACGTTCTGCCTTCAAATACACCGTAACTGGCATCAATCTCCTCAATCAGCGCATCTTGAATCTGTTCCCAATAGGTGGCAATTTCAACTTGCATCTGTGTGTCAATTGGCGTTCCAGTTGTGTGCATGTGGCTCACCGCTTTCATGTAACGACCGCGCATCAAAGCCCTTGGTAAGTCCAAGGTAGGTAGCATGGCTGGCAGCAGCAGCTCAAGTGCAACGACATCCGTCTCACAGTAGTCCAAAAGGTCAATCTGTTCCTGCTCTGTCCATGGCCCTCCACGAAGCGTCAAGTCACGCATCGCATCCTTATGCTGGGCAGCAATAGTTGGAAGACCAAAATACAAAAGCGCTCCCAGCAATTTCGCCCCGTTTTGCGGAGTAGTACCATTGGTTAAACAGCGGAACTCCACATACAAGTCCAGTACATTTTCTGGAAGCTGCCAACCCAACTTGAGAAAGCAGTCCATTTCTGCGCTGGCGAAATACGCAACGCAAAGCGCCGCGCGACCAACCGAGAAGGGTGCAGAACTGCGTGAGTGGATGTCGTCTTTCCAGTATCGGGATGTAACGCCGCTTAGAAAGTCTTTGACAACTAAACACACAGGTTCTGGGGTATTACCCTCCCGCCCGTTTTCAGGGCGGAATTCGAAGTCGATCAGAAACACACCATCGGTGAAGTCTGATAACTGGTTCATTAGATTCTCCCCAGTCGCTCTTGAACAATTGGGTGATCTAGGCTTGTTATAACGCGGCCCTTGAAGGCAACCTCAAGCAACTCATCCATTGTGATGTCAGGCCAAACTGGGTCTGGCAGCTTGGCGGTTGCTTCGAAAATATCGTAGCCCCCTAAGTCTTTGTTGGCTGAAATCCGAATCCAAACTGACTTGGCCTTCTCCACTGCCTGAGCCAGAGATTCATGCCAACGGTTGCGCACACCATTCGGTCCGGGCAGGGGAATCGGTATCAGGAACGGATTGTTTTGACGGTCTATAGCCGCATAGAGTTCAACTGCACGCACTTGGTCATCGAGAGCAGAAGCAACTTCACCAGAGACGAGGTACGTTTCCCCTGTCGCCTTGTTTTCCAAAATCCAAGTGGGGAATACCCAGCTTTCTGAGGTGTGTGTGCGAAAGAACCGATCTTTCGATGGTCTACCAACTGGTACTGTTGTCAGTACCTTTTTAACGCCCAGCGTTTCACCGAAGTTTTGCGTCAGGCGAAGTGATGAGAGGGGGGGTGTGTTTTGTGTCATAAGACGCTCCTAATTAATTAAGTGGAGGCGTCATTGCAAAGCCAGTGTTACGACGACACTGACTAACACTGGTCGGTTTTAAGACTCCTGCTCTGGGGTATTATTTTTGGTTTCATGGCCAGTGTTTCAATACTCTGGCCACCATTGAAATTAACTCTGGTCATCAACGAGTTCGAAGCTCTGGTATTTGTCGTAAGTTGCAGGGAACTGGCGCTTTAAAATCTGCCACCCTTTCACTTCGCTAATCCGGGGTGGCGCCCCTTTGCCACGTTTAATCTTGTTGGCTAAACCAAGCATTACCTCGTAGGGACAGTAAAGTGGCGGAGAAGGGCTGTTACCACCAATGCCATTTTGTTTTCGCGCTGACAAAAGCCACGTATGCTTGCGTGGTGAATCAAACCAGTTCTTCTTAAGCCCCCACTGTCCAAAAACACTAAGGAGCCGGTCTGGTGTGGCTAATACAGTGACGTCAAGTGGCGCAGAAGTTTTAGGGGTACCAATAACCTGCAAATCCGGCTTAACAAAGCGGTAGTCGGAGTCGATATTGTGAAAGGTTAGCCATCTTTCTAACTCTTTACGATCGAATTTTTGGACTTCGAAGTTACTAGAGAAAGCATAGTGTTCGCCTGTTTTGTCTTTACACCACTCTTGAAAAAGTTTAGAGCTTGCGTCGCTTGGATCAGGCCGAAAAAGTACTCGGCTATGCATGTCTAACGCTCTGCTGTAAAACAATTTTTCCGGCAATGGATCGTCTATTGAGCGGTATCGAACTTTATTACAATTAACTTGGGAGTCAGGATGAGTGAGTTCAAAATACTTGGAAAACACTTCGCCAACAGCCTTCTCATACGAGTCATGCATTTTGTTTAAAAGCGCTTTTCTCTCTGAATCATTTGTTGGAATCGCCAAGTCTGCTGCATCCACAGCGAAGAAAAGTTCAAATTGATCCCATAGGCTCATAGCAGCACCCCCTCTAGCGCCCGCCCCCAATATGGAAGCTCAGCCACTCCAGTGAAGGTTTCCGGATATTCCCCCCGTCGAGGTAGGCTGAGTCCTTTAAAGGTTACAAGAACGCGATGTACGAGGCAACCCCACCCCTTGTCAAATCCAGCCCAGCGCAGACCCACCACGGGGGCATAGGCCATATCAGGCTCTTGTCTTAGGCTTGGGTGTGTACAGTAATTTGCTCAAAGGCTTAGAACTGGAAACGTAGCCAGTTTGGAGTTAGGCAAAGAAAAAGCTCCGCAGGCTTGTGACCTGCTGATTGTTACTCTGTTCTGTACGCAAACCCACAAACCGCATTGAGCACAGCATTAGATACATGCCTAGATGCAGCGTCTTCCATCCCGAACACTGGGATGCCTACTAGCGGTGCTATCCATCTGACGATCTCAAAGGATGGCAAATAATGAACCTTGGTATCTTTGGACAGTTGCGCGTCTGTATGCATTACCTCATGCAAAGCAGACCTGATGGTGCTTTTACTTACACAGTCCACTTCTACAGCCCTCAGGTTTGTGCCTTGTAATCCCAACACACTGTCAATTGGAACGGGAGACACCGTAAAGACAATGCTGCAGTTTGGATTGATGGCCCTGATATGGGTGTAAATTGAAAGGATGTAACGGCTGACTTCGGCAAATGAAGAAAGCCTAATGAATGTATTGAGCTTAGCTAAACGCGCTGAAATACTGTCCCTCACCCTCACATCCTCGCTTGGAGACATGGCTAAGAACTTGGGAACAAGGGTCTGTAAGCCTTCTGGGCTGCTTTGGTAGTAATCAACCGTGTTCCCCAGCGTCACTATCACTTTGGTCGCTTGCTGCAAGTTGGAGCGTAATGACTTCAGTTGCTCAACATGCTGCTTAAACATCTGCTCAACCATAGCAGGATCAACCCCGCTCCAAATTTGTTCCAGCTCAGATTTCATGGCGGCAACAGATGCTGGGTCTTCTATGCTGCGGGCATATTGAAGAAGTATTTGGTTACTGCCTGGAGAGTTCAAATCCTCGGCTTGCCCAAAGTTCTTGCAGTTGATGCCTTTGGCACTTAGGAATTTAGAGAAGTTTCGAGCAAAGCAGCTGCCAATTGTGTAGATGACATCGTCCTTGTTGACCTTGCACAAGGCATTGACATCAAACGCTTCAGACAGAAACTCATCAGACAACGAGAACTCGTCTGAGACATGAGGAAACACGTGTTTCTTGATCTTGTCAGGGCGGCGGGCATTCTGCTTTGCGCAAAAGGCTTCAAAGGCTGAGAACTGCTGTGGGGACAAAGACTTACGGAGAAATTTAGGAACGTGCCAGACCATCTTGAGGTAGTCGGGGCCCTTGGTCTTACTGACGAACTCAGACGCAGCTTGAACAATATCTACGGACTTGTCTTGTGAGACTAGTTTGAATAAGTGGCGATACAGCAAGCGAGGTAGGGCGCTTGACTTTTCTTCGTAGAAATTCATGAAAGTAAATCAGTTAATTCACGACATTTCTCTGGGCCATATATTAAATAGTAAGAATTTTTATCGCTATTTACGCCCTTCATCATCAATACTTCATTTAATGTTGGTTGTGCAATTAAATCCATAATCAATAACTTTCTGCTCTCTTGTTGTATTGGCCTAACACCGTGATAGTTAGTTTCATTTGCTTTGTTTAATCTTGCTGAATTTATATAATTCATCAAACTATTACTAATTCCATATATTGAATTACTACCAACATTTAAAATTTTTTCATTAAACTCTTGTAGTCCTAACCAGTTATTTATCTCTTCAAATCTGTAAAATTTATTATTAGTCCAAAGGCCAATATTTTTCCTAAATTGACTTTCACCCATAAAAATCTCTTCGTCAGGGCATATTTTATTTATGACTGATGCAACCTGATGTTTTACTTTTTCTGGGTCTTTTGAAAATTTTCCTCTCAGCTTAAATTGACGTCCTTTGTTATATATAGCAGTTCTTGTATTATTTGAATCAAGTTGCAATATAAATGAAAAAATTGTATCTTCGCTGTCTTTATGTGGTTGAAGGCTATAACCTTTTTTATCTTCAAATAATCTTATCCTCAAGCAATATTTTAAGTTTTCCTTTTCATTTAAAAGATAGTTTTCTTCATAAATTTGTTTTTTAAAGCTTTTTAAAAATTCAGGAACGACTGATTGTGCAAATTCCTTAATATTAGAAGTTATATCTTGATGATTAAATATTTCATCAATAGCATAAGTGTATCTGAATTTTTCTTTAATTAAATCCCCTTTATTATTTGAAAACTCAAACGGCACTGATTTAGTTTTATTTAATCTCTCCAACAATGCAGAGTTTAGATGTTGATACATCTCATCTGTATGTATTAAAACAAGCGGGTCACTTGAAAGAATAGATATATTGCTCATTTTTACTAGCCTAATAAAAAGCCCTGCAGGCTTGTGACCTGCAGGGCTATTTAGTCAACAGACCGAAGTCTGAAGTTTTCGGCTCTCGCTTTAGACGAAGGCAAAATTGGCAGCTACAAGTGCACCAGCACTGACACTGGACAATGTTGCGAATGTCGTGACAGTGATACCTGAGGCACTTGCCAAGGCGATGATACCGTCGGTGGCTGAAGCACCTTCCTCAATATGAATTTGAGAAACATACGTATCAGTACCATCTGTCCAGACTGCGAAGAAGTCACCGCTACGCAATGTTCCTGTCGCCAGGGTAATATCTGCTGCTGCATCAGTAATCAACGCTGCAGTAGAAGCGTATGCCGTAGTGAATAGAATGATATTTGCACTTGCCCCGAGGGTGACTGCAGCACCAGAGGCTGTACCGAATACCACACTTTCAGCGGCAGCAATTGCAGAACCATCAGCATCTTTAATGCCAGTTCCAAACGCGGACACATCAAATTCAACTTGGTCACCACCAGAAGCTGCTGCACCACCAATGAAGTTAATGATGTTGTCATTGCCTTGACTTGCAGTGCCGTACTGAATGTTGTCGTTACCAGCAACCGCTGTACGGCCAGCCAGAAGCGTTAACACATCATTACCAGCACCTGAAATAACGGTGTTAGTACCTGCGCCAAGCTTTACTTCAACAGCGTTTGTCACACCTGACAAATCGATAGTAAATGTGCCAGAAACACCCAAACCAGTTGCGTTAACTTCACCAATGGTTGTGGTTGTAATCGTACCGAATGTCAGATCCAATGCACCAGATACAGAGATCGCACCAACGGAGGAGGCACCAATTGTCCCTACTGAGACGTCAGAACCATCTACGCCGGCAATTTCAAATGCCCCAACAGTACCTTGATTCGCATTTCCACCTGAGAAGGCTTGAATTGCACCAAAGCTAGCGCTTGCACCTGAACTTAGTACCAAACTATGTGTGCTGATTGCTGAGGCTGTAACTGTACCGAATGTTGCCGTGGCTCCCTCACCTAAAGTTACAGTAATAGCACCAACAGCACCGCCTGTTAAGCTGACGTTGCCAAAATTTGCTGTAGCACTTGCACCCATAGTTAAAGTAATTGCACCCAAATCTGTATTTGCTGCACTACCTGAAATACCGCTCGCACTTCCGAAATCAAGTGATGCACCGGATTCCATGACGATAGTTCCAATGTTCACTTGTGCGCCTGTTGCAGAACCTTCAAGATCAATACCATCAATCTCAAATGATGCACCGGTAGAGATGGTCATTGCATTGATAGTCACACCCATTGCTAATGCTGTCGAAGAGCCTTGCGCAATCGTGAGGTCATTCAAAACCAAGGAGCCAGAAGAAGCAATAACTGGCGCATTAATTGTCAATGAAATACCGCCAGTTGTTGAAATGTCACCAATGGTTGTATCTTGTTCTGCACCCTGAGTTACGTTAATAGTAGCAATAGCGCCAGCTGCTGATGCACCATTTCCAAGTGCAACTGCACCAATCTCAATGTCTGCTGCTCCAGAGGCATTCAAATTGATCGTGGTAATACCAGTTCCGCCTACGCCAACCAAAGTAGCTGATCCAGCTGTAGCACCGTAAGTGTTTACACTCAACGTAGTCAATGTAGCACCGCCAGCAATAACTGAATCAAAGTTGATGTTAGCCGCGCCGTTAGCATTAAATGTCAAGGCTGTAGCGCCGCCGATTGAAGCATCACCACCATTACCGATTTCAAACGAACCAGTTCCACCAAGCGTCTGTACAACGATTGCTTTTACATCAGCATCAAATGTCGCCGTAGTAATCAAAGCGGTTGCACCAGCAGAAATACCAGTTACAGCATTGAGCGTAACGCTTGCAACATCAGTTACAGCCAAACTGGCTAAACCAACATCAGCACTCCATGTAGCTGAACCGACGTTGATGGTTGTGGTAGCAGCACCAGAGGCATAATCCAATGCAACTGCACCCAAATCATTGTTTGTCAAATTGACTGTTGCTTCAGATACGATTTGCGTGATGGTGGCAGCGACTCCAGCTGAACCAGCGGATACGTTGTATGTAGCAACAGTTGAGGCACTTGCGTTCAATTCGCCTGAATCTGTAAATGTAACTGTGGCTGCTTCAACGCTTGTAGTGTTGAGATTACGATTGAAGCCTCCTACTGTTACTGCAATAGTGTCAGTACCTGCACCGCCATCGAAGCTATCGCTATTTGAAATGGTAGTTCCCAAACGGAGTGTGTCATTGCCATCGCCACCTTTGGCAACTACCTCAGACACTCCAGACAACGTTACGTCAAGATTACCTTTAGCTGCAGACGCATCAAAACTTGTAATGGTGTCGTTTGTGGAGATGAAAGCATTACCTGTTCCAGTAATTGTGTATGTTTTAACATTACTACCTGCTTCGATATTCACCAAGTTCTTGGAGCCAGAAATATCAACTGCGATTGCAGTCATCAAGCCCAAGCCTGTACCGGCTGTACCGTAATCCAAATCAATATTGGCCGTTGCTGCAGCCGAAGCTGAACCCATAGTAGTTGCTGTAGCATCTCCACCAACGCTTGTCAGTGCAACAGAAATTGCAGCCGCAGCTGTCGTTGTATTTGAAAATGCCACGTTGATATCAGCATTTCCGAAAGCGTTGATTTGAGTAGTTGTTGAGAGGCCAGTTACGTTCAATGTAGAACCTGCAAAAGAACTAGCGTTCGTTACTTTCGTAACTCCATTCCAGTCGTTTGCATTAACAATGGTTGTACCGGCTGTGAGCATACGGACGTTAACCGTTTCAACTCCTGCCAAAGATACCAGTGGAGTAGCAGTAGCTGAGCCGCCATCAATCAGGTTCAAAGTATCGGTGCCGGCGCCACCGTTGATGTTGTCACCGACCGTGTAAGTACCGCTTGCACCGATCAAACCAGAGATAGTGTCGTCACCAGCACCACCAGACACAGCGTCCACACTAGTAGTGAGCGTAATGCCCTGCACAACTCAATTAGCTATAGCCTGAAATACGTTTAGTGATTAAATAACAATTACAGTCATTTCATCAGCGCAGGTCAAAAGGAATGTGGATTAATTAAAGCAAAAAGTTATAATTCGAAATCTTAAACATTTTTTCATTGTTTATTTTTGATAAGTTCTAGCAAAATAATTTACACGTGGAAATCGATTTAACTTTCGTAGACATAGAAGATCGAATGCACTTAACGTTCACTTCTGAATTGAAAGCAAATTCATGGTGGTTAAGTAGACGCCTACTTTTGCGCTTGCTAAATGTGTGGACCGAGAAATTGGAGCAAATTGCACTTCCAGATATCCCCGGTATCTTTGATCCCGCCCACAGAAACATGGCCGATGAGCACAACCTGGCACTCGAGTTTGATGGGCCACAACCCAAAAGCAGTCCAACTAGAAGCGGTCTTCAAGGGGAGTTGCTAACAGCCATTGACCTAACTGTAAGCAGCATTCAAACTCGCCTAACATTGCGAGGTGCCAACAAAGAAATGACCTTGTCACTCTCAAGACGTGAGACGCACGCCTTTATAGAAATGTTATTCTTAAAATCAAAAAGTGCAGGATGGTTAAAATCAGTCAAATATCCAATTTGGCTAGATAAATAAAATCATTTATACAAAAATAAGTTTTTTAATCCAAATAATGAAAGAGTTAATATGAACTTCAGCGCTACAAATATTCAAGGAAATGAAAGTCCTTTTGTATTAATTGGAGGATTAAATGTATTGGAGGATTTAAACCTGGCCCTCAAAACATGCGAGGAATTTGTCAAAGTTACAAATGAATTGAAAATACCATACATCTTCAAAGCCTCTTTTGATAAGGCCAATCGTTCATCAATTTCATCCTACAGGGGACCAGGCCTTGATTCAGGGTTAAGAATTCTTGAAGAAGTAAAAAAAGCATTTCAAGTGCCCGTCATTACCGACGTGCATGAAATTTTTCAAGTTAAACCTGTAGTAGAAGTTGTTGATGTACTGCAATTACCGGCGTTTCTTGCTCGCCAAACAGACTTGGTAGTTGAATTAGCCAAAGCAGGCAAGCCCGTCAATATTAAAAAACCGCAATTTATCAGTCCTTCGCAAATGGTAAACATTGTGGATAAATTCAGATCCTCTGGAAACGACGATGTATGGGTTTGCGACCGCGGAACAATGTTTGGTTATGACAATCTGGTGGTTGATATGCTGGGCTTTGGTGTCATGAAAAAGGTCACAAAAAATCGCCCTATCATTTTTGATGCCACACATGCACTTCAGAATCGAGATCCTCTGGGTGCAGCCTCTGGTGGAAGACGAGAACAATTGGTAGACCTGGCACGTGCAGGTCTTGCAGTTGGCCTTGCAGGTCTCTTCATAGAGGCTCATCCAGACCCCATAAATGCAAAATGCGACGGACCAAGTGCACTTCCGCTCAACCTGTTAAGACCATTTTTGAGCCAAATGAAGGCATTGGATGATTTGATTAAAGGTTTTGAAGTGATTCAAATCACATGACCCAGCTCTTGACTTTGTTTTAGGGGGGCAATGTATGGTTTCAACATTAAAATCATGCCTATTAAGACCACGCCCTTTGTTCAAAGCAACCAACCAGTACCATGAAGCAAAACGAACTATTAAAACTAGCAGCTGAGGCTGATGAGGCGCTAAAAAACAATCAACTTGATAAAGCGCTAGAGGTTGCAGAGACTATTGCCAGGTACAACAGATCGGCTGGCCTGGCTTACAAGGGCGTTGTGTCACTCCGCAAAGAAGAATTTGATCTTGCCGAGGAACTGCTGCTCGAAAGCTTTCAACTTAATGCAAAGCAACACCTTGCGCTGGCAAACTTAATTCCTACGTACATCAAGAAAAGAGACTTTAAAAAGGCAGTCGCTTTTGGAGAACTTGCGTATGCAGCTATGCCCAAAAATCAAAGCGTATGCATTAACTTTGCTGCTGCTTTGCTTCAAGAGCAAAGTTATTCAAAAGCTTTAGAAATTTTAAAACCACACCTAGACCTTGAAAAGCCTAATGTCTCTGTGCTAAGTGGATTAATTTCTTGCTACAGATCTCTTTTTATGAAGTCCGAAGCGGACGAAATGTTGTTAATTGCAGAAAAGCATTTTGGCGACAAGCATGAGATTATCAGGTTGAAAGCAGACACGCTTGCTGAGCGTAGTCCAGTGGAGGCGCTCAAGTCTTTCAAGGCCGCTTTGGAAAAAGACCCTAACAACATCGCAACCAGATGGAATATGTCTCTGGTGCAACTTAGGTTGGGGGAGTTTAAAGACGGTTGGGTCAACTACGACAACGGCCTGCTGCCAGAAGTTGGCAAAATTGGACGACCGTTGCCCAAATTATTTGAAGGTGCCAAATGCATCACCAACATGGACGACATAGACCCTGAAAAGTGGACTTACGCTGTATGTGAGCAGGGTATTGGTGATCAGGTTTTATTCTTGGGTGTGCTGAGGCAATTCTTAAGAGACTATCCCAAAACAGTCTTAATTGCAGAAAAGCGTTTCCGACCTATTCTTCAACGCTCATTCCCAGATCTGCCAGTTCACCCTTATGGCTCGGGTCCATTTTTGTCTGCCAATTCTGAGGCAGTCAATGGTTATGTGCCTATTGGTTCATTTCAGAAAAAATACAGAAGCAGCAAAGAAGACTTTATCAAGAATAGGCAAGTTTACTTAAGTCCAGACCAGTCGAAATTGGCCAAATTTAGAGAAATTTTGCTCAAGAAAACAGGTGCCAGCAGAATTATTGGATTCTCTTGGAAGGGCGGTTACTGGGAGCGCGCTCAAAAAACCAAGACCTTGGACATTGAGCTTTGGGATCCTATCTTCAAAGACCAAAGCACTATTTTTGTATCGCTTCAATACGGCGAAGTCTCGAAAGAGAAAGAATATTTAGCCTCTAAGTATAAGAATATTCGTTGGATTGATGGCTTAGATTTTAAGAAGGATTTGGATGGCTGGTTTGCACTGATGTGCGCTTGCGATGAAATTATCTCTGTAAGCACAGCGCTTGTGCATTTTGCGGGGGCTGCAGGACGAAGCGTTCATTTGTTGTTGTCTGACCGTGGAGCGCCATTCATTTGGGGTTTGGAGGGAGACAGAAGTATTGCCTACCCAGACATCAAAATTCATCGAAAACTTGTAACTCATTCAAACGAAGAGTTTTTTGAAGGTGTTGCACAAAAAGCTCTTGTTGAGGTAAGTTCATCATGAAACTCTACGACCTAATTAAAGATAAATTAAAAGATCCTCAGGGGGTCATCTCCGATAATGAGATGTGCGTTCTCAACCGTAGAGATTTTTTGTACAGCGAGACATCTACAAGCAGTGCTTTTCTAAAAATGTTTGGCGCCGAACGCGTTACATATGAAATGTATTCAATCATTGATTTTGTGCATGCCTCAGTATGTAAGATTCGTCCACCAACCAAAGTTCGAGTATTTCAGCTTTCTCAATCGATGACCTTGCCTTCCTTGGCAGTCAGCGCACTTGTTGGTGATCAGGCGGTAGCCATTGAAGTTCATGCACCCAGGGGCATTCAAGGTGTGGATGCAAAGGATGAGTTCGCTCAGATGCTTTACAAACGTTTTGAATCGCATCTCAGTACAGATCTTAAAATGTCTGACATTGGCAATGGCGACGAAAATACTGTCGACATTTTGTTTTGCAATGCTTCAAATGAGGCAGAGGTTTCGAGTGGACTCAAATCTTTTGAAAAAGTAAAGCGTGGTTTTATTTTAATTAAAGGATATGGACGTAACAAAGCGCCAAATTGTGGAGAGATCATTCTTTCTGCACGCTTGAACGTGCACTGCACTCTGGCAGGCTTCGGATTTACTTCAGCAATTTAAGGTTAATTATGAGCAATCTCGCTTCAGAAAGCTACGCAGCGCAACTCAAGCAGTTGCACGACAAAAGTGAATCTTTTGGCGTTGGTAACGTTACAGCCAAACACTATCCCCTAATTAAAAATCTAATCCAAAAAAAGAATTTTGGCAGTGTCTTAGATTACGGTTGCGGTAAAGGCCATTTCATCGAGTATGTCCGTACCAATCTGCCCGGCATGCGAGTTGAAGGGTTTGACGTAGCGTCCGACGAATATGCGGTAATGCCTAAAGACACTTTCGACTTGGTCGTCTGCTTGGATGTTATGGAACATGTTGAATTTGGCGCTATGTCGCATGTTCTGTCTGAAATTCGCGAACGTGCCGGCAAGGTTTTCATTTGTTCTGTCGCAAATTACCCTGCTGGTAAAACCCTGCCTGACGGCCGCAATGCCCACGTCACCCAAATGCCTTTCGGTCATTGGTTCTCTTTGTTTTCAGGATTTTTCCAAGTTCAGCAGTTCATCAGAACAGGCAACGGTGAAGGTTTGTTTATTTGTTCCAGATTAAAAGCTGGATCAGATTGGCGTTAATTGATTACTTAAGAAGCTCTCATATGATCAGAATTACCATCGGGTACGACGAAAGAGAAGCCGTTGCGTATCACACTTTTTGCCAAAGCATTTTGGAAAAATCAAGTCAACCAGTTTCATTGACGCCTTTGGCATTGAATTGTTTCAATAACTACAAGGAAACCCACAATGATGGCAGTAATGCTTTCATTTACTCTCGGTTTCTAACGCCATCTTTGTTTGAATTTTCTGGATGGGCCATCTTTGCAGACGGCGACATGATTTGCCGTGACGATATTGCAAAATTGTGGGCTCAGCGCGATGAGTCCAAAGCAGTTCTGTGCGCCAAACACGATTACAAAACGAAAGCATCTGGCAAATACTTAGGCAATAAAAACCAAGACTATCCTCGTAAAAATTGGTCGAGTGTTGTGCTTTGGAACTGCGGTCACCCTGCAAACAAAATCATGACGCCTGAATTTGTCATGAAACAAACAGGTGCTTTTTTGCACAGGTTCCAATGGTTAGAGGATGGTTTAGTTGGAGAGTTTTCAAAAGAGTGGAATTGGCTTACCACTGAATATGAAGACAATTACAACGCAAAACTACTTCACTACACGCTTGGAACGCCCTGTTTCAAAGATTACTGGAATTGTGATATGTCAGACGAATGGCACAGCACATACGCTCGTACACAACAAGGAATTAAGGTTTAACAGTGGCTGTTACATACTCCGGAGATTTACTCAAATTAGGTCGCGATGTCCTCGCCGAAGAGTCTCAAGCAATTTTGGATAGCGCGGACAAACTGAATCAAGACTTTTTGAGTGCCGTTGACCTAATGCTCAAGTGCAAAGGACGAATTGTTGTCTCTGGTGTAGGAAAAAGCGGTCATGTTGGTCGGAAAATTGCTGCTACGTTAGCTTCTACAGGTAGTCCTGCATTTTTTGTTCATGCTGGTGAGGCTGGACACGGCGATCTCGGCATGATTACAGAAGGCGATGTGCTGGTTGCTCTTTCGAATAGCGGTGAAACTGACGAGTTGGTTAATTTTGTGTCTTTTGCAAAAAGATTCCAAGTGCGTGTGATTGGTATGACAGGAAAGCCTACCAGCGCAATTGCCAAATTGAGTGATTTTCACATAGACACAGGCGTAAAAGCCGAAGCATGTCCTTTGGGAGTTGCGCCTACCTCTTCAACCACTGTGCAGTTGGCGCTAGGAGATGCCTTGGCAATGGCAGTGTTGGCAGCCAGGGGCTTTACAACTGAAGATTTCGCAAGAACACACCCAATGGGTGCACTCGGACGTAAATATTATTTGCGTGTTCGAGATGTCATGCAGCCCATTGCCGAGATTCCTCACAGACAGGCAAACTCCCTTCTCAAAGATGTTATTCCCGAAATGGCAATCGGCCGTATGGGTGCAATCTTGCTTCTTAGTGGTGAAGACAAATTAAGTGGCATTTTTACAGACAGCGATTTACGCCGCCTGATTGTGCAAAGCGAAGGACATTTTGATGAGAAGTTGTCATTACCAGTCTCTAATTTCATGACCAGCAAGCCACTCACCATAGATGCGCAAACTTTGGCAAGCGATGCACTGCGAATCTTCGAAGAGAAACGAATCAGTCGTATTGTGTGCCTCGAGAATCAGCGTGTGGTGGGTCTTCTAGGTTGGCACAATTTACTTCACCACAAAGTTACTTAAAAATTCATATAGGAGTATGTGGTAATATCTCCTATATGAAAAATTCAATTCAGATCAAACTTATAGTAGATGCAGACCAAGCATCTAAGCTGATTGACCTGCAAAAAACTTTTGCACTAGCGTGCGATGAGGCGGCAAAAATTGTAGCCAGCTCGCGAAGCTGGCACCGCGTCACACTCCACCATCTTGCCTACCGCACTCTACGAGACAAATTCCCATTGCTGGGCTCTCAGATGGTTTGCAATGCCATCCATACAGTTAGTCGCGCAGCTAAAGAAATCTACCAAGACCCTGACGGCAAATGGGCTCCATTGATAAAAAGTGGAAATCCAATACCCGTATTGAAGTTTGCAGAAACTACACCTGTATTTTTTGACAAACATACACTTACGCTTAAAAAAAACGCACTGTCAATTTTCACGCTTGATGGGCGAATGAAAATTCAAGTAAATCTGAGTGAAGAAATAGATCACTTATTGCGCACTGAAAAATTGAAAGAACTTTCTTTGACGCTTTTGAAGGAAAGTTTTTATCTTCGATTTGTATTCAGTCAAGACTCCGAAAGCTCACTACAAATAAAGCCATCTGTCCAAGTAGTGTCAGAAGAAAAACAAAAGTCGATTGCTCTATGAAAAAATTATTTCAACATTCTGAATTAAGAAATGCAATTCTTAAAAATGCGTCGACCATACGGAATGCATTTATATTTACATTAATCGCAAACCTTCTTTCATTGGCCCCCGTTGGCTATATGAAAGATGTATATGGTCCTGTTCTCAATAGCCGAAGTGAAACCGTGCTGCTCGTAGTAACGCTACTACTTGTTGGCTTTTTAGTGATTTCAGGATTTTTGGAATGGGTCAGATTTCGAATGATGCAAGCCGTAGCGGTTGGATTTAATGAGAGTATGGGCCAGCGTGTTTTTCAGGCTAGTTACAAAAGCTATCTCCATTCAAGATCACCAACAGCACGACTAGCTCTGCAAGACCTAAAAACAATTAGATCCTTTTTGTCTTCTCCAGGCATGCTTGCGATTTTGGACACGCCCATTAGTATTTTTTTCATTGCCTTGGTTTATTTAATTCATCCACGAATGGGTGTTGTCACAGTGTCGGCTGTTGCGCTGCTGGTTTTGATCGCTTATTGGACCGAACTCACTGTGCGACCGAGTGTGAAAGAAGCACAAAAAGCCAATGCCAAGGCTCAGCTCTATGTTGCAGATGGTGCAGGTAATGCGCAAACTATTCACGCTATGGGCATGATGAACGCAGTACAAAGCAAATGGGAGCTCATTCAAAGAGAACACATTGAGAAAATGGCGGAAGCAACGCGTAGTCAAAGCTTGGGATCCACGCTTTCAAAATTCATCATGATTGGGCAAGGATCAGTCGTACTGGGCTTAGGATGTTGGCTTACCCTCATGGGTGAATTGCCAGATGGCGGTGGCGCAATGATCATTGCATCCATCATTGGTGGAAGGGCAATACAACCCATGGTTAAGCTAATTGGTAGTTGGAAAACCATTGTCACTGCAGGTGATGCATTTTCAAGATTAGATGAATTTTTATCTGAAAATCCAGAACCAATTGCTGCGATGAAACTACCCGCACCACGGGGCGTTTTGCACGTAGACAATTTGAATGCACGAGCTCCCGGATCTAAAACCATAATCCTTTCAAACGTCACATTTTCATTGAAGCAAGGCATGTGCTTGGCTGTTATGGGACCGTCAGGATCTGGTAAATCTTCGCTTGCTAGATTGCTAGTGGGTGTTTGGCCAAGTCTCTCTGGTTCCATCCGCTTAGATGACGTAGATATATACAGTTGGTCAAAAGATGAGCTTGGTAGCTATTTAGGATATTTACCTCAAGACATTGAATTGCTTGAAGGGACTATTGCTGACAATATTTGCAGATTTGGAGAGATACAACAAGACAAGTTAAGCAAAGCAATTGAATTGGTTGGTCTTTCAAGCTTCATCGAAAGCCTACCTGATAAATTTAATACGCAAGTAGGTGAGGATGGAACAGTTTTCTCAGGAGGACAAAGACAACGACTTGGACTGGCCAGGGCAATTTATGGCGATCCCAAATTTATTGTGCTTGATGAACCTAACGCAAATTTAGATATTCAAGGGACTCAAGCGCTCTACAAAATTTTGCAATATCTCAAAGAAATAAACACGACTGTTGTTGTCGTAACTCACAAAAAAGATATCTTGAAATACGCAGATCGAATGTTAGTGATGAAAGGCGGAAAACCAAAAATATTTGGACCTCGCGATTTGGTTTTGGAAAAATTAGCCGGAAAAGAAGTGAAATCAATAACTGCTGAACAAGCTTCGAAAATTACACCAAAACAATTGAAGCATGAACAAGATTAATTCATTTATGAACAACAACACGTTGCTCTCTAAATTGGCGCGAACATATAAGCGAGAGTTGCTTTTGGCACTTGTATTCTCTTCTGTTGCCAACATCATGATGCTGGTCCCAACACTTTACATGTTGCAAATTTATGATCGCATTATGGTGAGTAAAAGTGAAATTACACTCATCGTGGTCAGTGTCATTACTTTAGGGCTCATGTTGAGCATGATCTTTTCTGAATGGGCACGTTCAAAAGTTCTCGTTGCTGCCGGTGTCAACCTAGAGTTAGCATTAAGTCAAAGGCTCTTTCGCGTTTCATTCCTAAGTAGACTCAAGCAGTCGCAAAAAACGGTATTGCAACCTTTCAGTGACTTAGGTCAACTTAGGCAGACGCTCACAGGGCAAAGTATTTATGCTTTGCTTGATGCGCCGTGGACACCCTTCTATATTATTGTGATGTTTTTACTTCATCCATGGCTAGGTATTTTGGCCTTGGTTTTTTGCATTAACCTCTCTTTTGTTGCGTGGTTTTCAGCCCAACAAACGAAAGACAGTAAAGATCAATCGCTTGAAGAAGAAACTGAACTAAATAGATTTGTGCACAGCAAGCTTCGCAATGCTGAGGTGATAGAGGCACACGGTATGGCAAAGAATCTTCAATTTAAATGGTGGCAACGCCAAAATGAAGTGCTCAGAATTGGTGCCGAAGCAGAGAATCTTGAATCAAAACTTACTTCTGCAACCAAAGAAATCACAGTTTTAAAACAATCACTGGCATTGGGTGTAGGAGCTTTACTGGTTATGGAAGGTGAGCTGTCCGTCGGTGCAATGATCGCCGCTAACTTGCTAATGACTCGAGCTACTGCGCCTTTAGACATGATGGTCAATGGCTGGAGGGGGTTTAAACAAGCTTTCCAAGCTTCGGAGCGAATTGAATTATTGCTCGAAGAATTTCCAGAAATTCAAACTACTGGACTACGTCATAAGCTCCAGGGAAACCTGATGCTAAATGACATCACTGCAAATATTGATTCAAGAAAATTGCCCATTCTTAATGCTGTTTCAATGCAAGTTGATGCGGGAGAAGCGATAGCAGTTATCGGTGCATCTGGATCAGGTAAATCAACATTGGCCAAAGTCATTCTAGGAATTTGGCCTAGCTTTACAGGACGCGTTTTATTTGATGGCTTAGATATCGATAAAATTGACCGAGAAGACTTTGGTCCACAAGTGGGCTACTTAGCGCAAGATGTTGAACTTTTTGACGGCACCATTGCTGAAAACATTGCAAGAATGTCTGAAGTTGATCATGAAAAAGTAATTCTTGCAGCCAAGCATGTAGGAATGCATGAAACTATTCTCCACCTGCCAGATGGGTATGACAACCAAATAACAGGCAAAGGAGGCACTTTAAGTTCTGGGCAAAAGCAAAGAATTGCATTGGCTCGGGCTATTTACGATACGCCCAAACTTCTTGTGTTGGATGAACCTGACTCAAGTTTAGATGATGCAGGTGTTCATGCTTTGGAGTCTGTATTGAAAGAACTTAAAGCTTCTGGCACAACGATCGTATTAATTACGCATCGTGAATCTTTACTGAATTTCGTAGATCGTACTCTTGAAATGGAAACCGGTCGAATCATCAGTCATCGAAGTCTATCTATCAAATAGTCAATCGCAGTGGCAAAGTCAACGTATATATGAGCAAGCACATGTCAACACAAATATCAGCAAATCCGCATCTAAAAGAGCAAACACTTGTAAGTGATGTTAAAGACAAATCTCAGCTGTCAACTGAAATTGCTAAAGTGAAAAGAATTGGAGTGTGGGTACTTGGCTTTGGTCTCGGTGGTTTTTTATGCTTTGCAGCATTGGTTCCGTTAGATGAAGGTGTACCAACTCAAGGCTTGGTATCCATAGATACTAAAAGAAAAGTCATTCAGCACCTCCAAGGTGGTGTCGTGAAGGAGGTACTGGTTACTGAGGGGCAAACCGTGTCTCAAAATCAGCCCTTGATCAAATTGTCTGATGAAATGGTTCGAGCCAGTTATGAATCTATTCGTCAACAATACTTTAATCTCAAAATTATTGAAGCACGGCTTCTGGCTGAACAGTCTGGTCGCAACGTGATCCAATTTGATTCGGAACTTTCAAAGTTGGCGTTGCAGGATAAACAATTAAATCACCAGCTAAAGTTGCAATCACAACTACTTCAAGCAAGGCGCAATAGCCTTGACTCTGCATTGGGAGCGCTTCGTGAGTCATCTCTTGGACAACGCTCTATTGTTGAAACCAGTTCGCAAGTTGATATCAACCGGAATTCACAACTCAACTCTTTAGAAAAAGACTTAGTGGGTATACGCGATTTGGTTGCTGAAGGTTATGCACCCGTCAGTAAAAAACATGAACTTGAACGTGGTGTGTCTGAAGTAAAAAGTTCTATAGCCGAGAATAGAGCCAATCAAATTCGCGCAAAGCAAGCAATTCTTGAAATTGAGCAGAGACAAATGTCGCTGCGCGCTGATTTCATGAAAGAGGTGGAGCAGAACTTATCTCAAATCCGTCCAGAGATTCAATCCCAAACAGAGAAGTTCAACGCGGCAAAGCAGGAGTTAGAGCGGACTGAAATTAAATCACCAGTTGCCGGGCAAGTTGTAGGTCTGAGTGTACAAACTGTTGGATCAATTGTTCAAGCAGGTCAACGCATGATGGAGATTGTTCCGTCGGAAGAGTTGCTGGTTTTAGAAACCAAAATTGCGCCACACCTAATCGATCGAATCAAGTCGGGAGACAAAGTTGATGTTCGCTTTTCAGCCTTCTCAGATTCACCCCAATTGGTCGTTCCTGGCGTACTTAAGACACTTTCGAGCGATGCATTGACTGACAACACGCAAAATGCTATGCCTTATTATTTGGCAAGAGTTCACGTGACTGAGGAAGGTTTAAAAATTCTGGGCTCACGAAAAATGCAACCAGGTATGCCTGTCGAAATAGTGATAAAAACAGGAAGCAGAACACTCTTGCAATATTTGGTCAGCCCGTTACTCAAACGCATTGCTGCTTCAATGAAGGAGCAATGATGTTTTTTAAATCTTTGAGAAATTGCATTGGAGTGGGTCTATTCACTTTGTCTTCAGTTGGTCATATTGCCAACTCTCAAACGCTCAACATACTTGTTGAGCAAGCAAGAAAAAATGACTCTCAATGGCTTATAGCAAATGCTAAATTTCGGGAAAGCCTTGAATATCTTCCTCAAGCATATTCTCAGCTCTTGCCCAATGTTTCATTTTCCAATACGGCCAATCAAGTAACTCAACAATTAACCACAGGTGCCACTGTTAGTCCAGAGCAAAGATACCCTTCAAGTTCGAAGATCTTGAGTTTAAGGCAGCCCATATTACGTACAAAACAATTTTTTAACGTAGATTCTGCACGTGCTCAAGCTGAGCAAGCGACGTTTGTTTTACGTGAAGAAAATCAGCAATTAATTTTGCGTGTTGTAGATGCATATTTAAATTTATTATTTGCAACTGATAGAAAATTACTACTTGATTCGCAAAAGAATCTTGTCGACTCAAGACTTAAAGTTGCGCTTGCAGGAGTTCGTGCAGGGCAGGGCGTAAGAACAGATGTTGACGAAGCCAAGGCCGAGCTAAGTAAAATATTGGCTGACGAAATACAAGTGGTTCAGGCAATAGAAGTAGCGAAAACACAATTAGAAATAATTATTGGCGCTCAATTTACGGCGTTTAACCCGCTGAATTTGCAGCAATTTCAACGGTATGGATTTACAGAAATTCTTCTAGCGGATCTATTGCAACAGGCTACTAGTAGAAACCTGAAACTGAATGCTCAAAAATTAGACATCGAAATTGCCCAATCTTTACTTAGCCAAGCTGAAGCCGGCCATCATCCCACTTTAGATTTAACGGCGCAAGTAAATCAAACTACAGGTGAAAGTAGTTATTTTGCGACTACCAAAAACAATAGTCGTATTGTGGGTCTTCAATTAAATATTCCCCTCTACTCTGGTGGCTTGATTAATTCGCAGATTCGGCAATCGGTCGCTAGACTGGAGCAAGCACAGGAGCAATTTGCATTAACAGCTAAGCAACTTCAAGTGCAAATTCAAAAAGATAGCAGTGCTGTAAAAGAAGGTGTAAAGCGAGTTGAAGCTTTTGAGTTGGCTGTTGAGTCCGCTAAACAGGCTGTTCTTTCTAACCAAAAAGGCGTGTTGGCAGGTACTCGTACAGAATTTGATGTGTTGAAAAACCTGAACCAACTTACGCAAGTTCAAGTTGACTTATCTAGATCTAGATACGAACTAATTAGTGCATGGTTGCGACTCAAAAGTTATGTTGGCTCAGTGGATGACCAACTTTTGGAAGAGATAAGTTTGATTTTTTCAAAATGAATATCCAACAACTTCTTCAATTCTTAAGCATACATATCTGATTGCTGCCCTTGCTCCCCAGGAATATGCAATGTGCAGGTCGCCAGGATCACCTTCGACAATGCTTGGGTAAGCTAATTGCCCATTGCGTTGCCAGTTGGCTTGGCCAGCGTAGCCCTGTGAATAATCAATGTCTCTAATCCATGGCCAACTCAAACCGTCGTCCTCACTAATTGCGACTGACAATGGCCATCTTGTCATCGGCCATTGAGCGGACCCCCATTCCTCGCTGTCTGGCTGTTTGGGCAAACCAAACCGATTAAATACGATAGCCAGCAAACCATTGCGAAGTCTTAAACACTGAATAGAACTGTTGTTATTTGGTAAATCTACTGAAATAGGTGTCGTCCAATTTTCACCGTCTAATGTGCCTGTAGACCTATAGACTTTGTCGGCTCTTCTACTTCTAAAAAATTGCAATAAACTCAACCCGTCAGCACTCGGCACGATGGAGCCATGAACTCTGCCTTTGCTGTCAGGTATATCAACAAAGCTACTACTTTTTACGGCATGTGAATTTAATTGAATCACTTGGCTATGGTCATCACCAAATGCACCTCCGCTTACTAAACTTCTGTAGATGGGTAACAAGTAATTACCATTATTGAGTTCAATTGGTGGATTTCTACAAAATGCATTCTCTGACATAAGAAGTTCTGATTTAGTCCAGCGTGCACCCCATCTCTCAGTACTTTGATGATGAAGCTGCGCAGTCCATTGCATTGAAAATGGAACACTAGAAGACTGCCAGCTTTTATCAGAGGGATCCCTTGCTGTTTGTGCTGTATGTATTAAATGAAGTCTGCCATCCCCTCCTTTGAACAACAAAGGATTCTGTTCTGAACTGTTAGTATTTTGCGAAATTAATTTTGGCCGACTCCAAGCAGTTTTGCCCTCTGTGAGGCTTGCACCATATATGGACATACCTGAAGTTCCTTCTTGCCCTCCAGCCATCCAAACGCACACAAGCGTTTTATCGTCTGTCCAACACAGTTGAGGGGCGTGATTTTGAATGCCTGCTGGCTCAAGTAGAGACCAAACACCAACTTGACCGGGTGCAGTCGCTAGTTGTCCCCATTTGAGTTTATCCACCAGATCATTAGAAGATTTTGCTTTTACAACAAATGTCATTTTGCTTATTCGTAAAGTTCATACCAGATAAGGGTAATTCAAAAATGGAGTAATTTGGTTTGTCTACTAGTGAATAAGTATTTTTTACGAAAAAACCTCGTGGCCAGTTAACCCATAAGGTCGATAAGTATGTAAATGTACGATGTCCTTCAACCCACCCATTGTCAAAATCTGCCAAGCACGGACTCACAACGGTTGCATAGGCTAAATAAGGCCCTTGTCTTAGGCTTGGGCTTGGGCTTGGGTATAGGTTTGTACAGTAATCTGCTCAAAGGCTTAGAAGTGGGGACGTTGCCAGTGCTACTTCGTTAAAAAAAAGCCCCGCAGGCTTTTGACCTGCGGGGCTTGCAAAAGTCCCAAGGCTGAATCCTTGGGATAGAGACTCGTTTATTAGACGAAGTCGAAGTTGGCAGCAACCAAGGCGCCTGGTGTAACACCAGACAAAGTGGCCAAAGTAATCGTGCTCAGAGCAGCACTTGCCAAAGAACCAGTTGTGCCAGCTTGTGCAGATGCAACATCGAAGTTGACGATAGAAACATAAGAATCTGTTCCATCAGTCCAAGCCACGACCAAGCCACCTGAAGCTGCCATAGCTGCGGAACCAAGAATCACACCAGTTTTCAGGAATGTTTCCATTGCAGCGGTCGAATTCAGACCTGTACCAAGCACCAAGATGTTGTCAGCAGCCAACACTGTCGCTGTTCCTGCTGTGACTACAGCAGACAAATCAACTGTTACTGTGCCCGTTGCAATTGCAGCACCGTCCATATCACGCAAACCACCAGAGATTTGAGCGTTGATGGCAGAAGCGAACAATTCAATTTTGTCACCGCCAGTTGAGCCGGCACCAAAGTTAATGATGTTGTCATTACCCTGTGCTGTTGTCGAGTACTGAATGTGGTCATTACCAGTTGTTCCAGCTTTCAATGTGATTACATCATTACCTAATCCGGAGATCACGGTATTAGTAGCTCCACCCAATGTTAATTCTGCTGCGTTTGTAACTGCAGACAAATCAATGTTGAAGGTACCAGAGGTTTGATTGGTAGTATTGATCGAACCAACTGAAGCAGCACTGATAGCACCGAAGTCAACGAAACCGGCGCCTGATACTGAGATTGCACCAACACTACTTGCACCGATTGTGTCGAAATTAGCTGTTGCACCTGTCGCTACACCGATCTCAATTGCACCCACATCGCCACCAGCAGAAATTGCAGCAATTGTCACATCGCCATTACCAGCAAGATTCAATGTGATTGCACCGATGTTACTTGCAGCAGTAATTCCAGCAAAATCAACTTCACCAGTCCCAGCAGAACCGGCGTTTGTGATGATTGTTATGGCTCCGATGGAGGACGCGTTGATGGCTGCGAATTCGGCTGATCCGCTGCCAACCGTAGTCACAGAAATCGCACCAACTGATCCACCTGTAGTTTCGATACCATACAAGAAGCCCGCTGATGCTCCAGTACCGAGGTCAAGAGTAATTGCGGACACATCCAAGTCAGCAACAGAAGTTGCATCCAAACCGCTCTTCAACAAGAAGCCACCAGTGGAGCCAATTGTGATTGTCCCAATGTTAACTTGGGCACCAGCTGTTACTCCACCCAGAATTTGGTCAATAGTAACGGTCGCGTTAGCACCAATGGCCATAGCTTCAACATTCAAGGTCTGAGCTGTAGATTGCGCAGTTCCAGCTGTTCCATCACCGAAAGCAATTGTTCCGATTGCAACATCACCACTTGCATCAGCATTGAGGTCGAGTGTCAATGTGTATGCACCAGTGAAAGTTACGTCAGTTGCGGATGAACCAACGTTAGAGCCGTTACCAGCGTTCATTATGATCGTGCCAGTTGCGGCGGCGGTAACACCGTTACCCAAACTGATTGCACCGACTGTGATGTCGGCACTTGCGCGGCCATCAAAAGTTAAATTAGTTGTTGCCAGAGCAGAAGCTGAGGTGCCGATGGTATCAAAAGCAATGTCAGCACCTTCGCCGCTTGCAATTGCTGTAAGAGTAACCAAAGCAGCGCCGTCAATGCCTGAGGTAAAAGCAATACCAGCTGATCCATTCGCATTGATCGACAAAGCTGTCGCACCAGCAGCATTAAAGTCGGCGATTGTGAGGTCTGATTCGCCAGCCAATGTATTGACTGTTACTGATTTGACATCAGAGTCAAAAGTTGAAGTTGCGATTGTGAATGAGCCTGCTGTACCAGTTGTTGCGTTAATGGTAACTGCTGCGACATCAGATACAACCAAGCCATCAACACCACCAGCACCACCAGCTGTACCGACGTTGATTGTAATTGTTTGAGCGCCACTGACTGCGTCCAATGTAACTGTATCAAGACCAGCTGCTGTAACTGTCAAGTTAACTGTAGCTGCATCGGCAATACTGTTGATAGTCGCATCGGCGCTTGCTGCGCCAGCCAACACATTAAAAGTTGTCACCGTAGAACCAGAAGCATTGACTGCACCTGTGTCAGCAGCGGCAAAAGTAATTGAAGCTGTTTCTACGTTGGTTGTGTTCAGATTACGACCAAATGCGCCTTGCGTGTAAGCAATGGTATCTGTACCAGCGCCGCCATCAAACGAGTCATTGTTTGAAATAGTCGTACCTAAACGCAGGGTGTCGTTACCAGCACCACCCTTTACGACCACATCAGAAGCTCCAGAAAGTGTAATGTCCAGATTGCCAGCAGCACCTGTAGCATTGATAGCAGTCAGCAAATCATCCGAACCAAGAAAACCGTTACCAGTTCCACTGATGTTCAGTGTGCGTAATTCAGCACCACCTTCAATAGAGGCGTGGTTTTTACCGTTCAATGTCAGATTCAACGTATCCAGCAAACCGCTGTCGTTGCGATCAACGTCGATAGCAGCAATCGTTCCAGCAGACACTGCATCTGCGTAGCTCTTGTCCGCGGAAGCAGAACCAGCGCCTGTAAATGTTACGGTTGCGGTTTCAGTTCCAGAAGTCAAGTTTGCATAGCCAACTTCAATTGTGGTTTCACCAATCAAAGTTACGTTAGTAGCGATGCTCAAGCCAGAAACTCGCAAAACCGTGTCAGCAAGCGAGCTTGCGTTTGTAAGCGTTGCTACGCCTGACCAATCAGCCGCATTGAGAGTCACAGCTTCCGCCGCAGTACTTAGCAAGCGAACATTGACGTTCTCAACACCTTGCACGGATACCAATCCACCAGCAACACCAGCTGAAGCGCCTGAAGCAACGATCAGGTTCAATGTGTCCGTACCAGCGCCACCAATAATGTTGTCGCCCAAGCTGTAAGTACCAGAAACACCTACCAAACCGGAGATTGTGTCGTCACCAGCACCACCATTTGTTGCATCAACGTTGGTAGTGAGCGTGAAAGTCGCGCCAACAACAACTGGCACACCAGCTGCTGCGAAAGTGCCGCCTGCATTGCCAGTTGTTTGTGACAGTGCCAAAGCTGCGTCAACTTTTGTATTAAAAGCAGTTACTGCAGCACCGTAAGTTGCGTCAGTTGTAGACATCTGAGCAAAGTCGTTCAACATCGAAACAACTTTAGCGCCTTTGTTCGCGCCTGCAGCTGTCAATTGAGCTGCAACCCAGTTATCCAAACCTGTAACAGCAGCCAAACCCAAGTTTGCAACCAAAGTTGTTGCAACTTCCAAGTCTGTCTTTGTACCGAAATCGCGGCTGTAAAGCGTGTTAACCAACACGCTTGGGTCGAGAGATGCAACTTCAGAGTATGTTGCGTTGCTCATTTGCACGTTGTACAAAGCGCCAGCTACGCGCGTCAGTACGGTGCCGTTTGTTGAGATTGCCATTTGATATTCCTTATGTAATGAAAATTAACTTTCTGCAGAAAGCCGAACCAACCTTTCGGAGGCTCGTTAAAGATCTCGGTATTGCGCTTCTTGTTGCAACACTCAAAAGCTTTGACAAACACCCATAGATGCTCGATTGACTTTAGCAGTGACCGTATTCTAAGTGATTTGAAAATCGTTTTTTTTTGATTTGAGTCACACACGAGTGCACGAAATCACCTTTTTGCAAAAAAACAACGCGTTTTGGGGTGTTTTTTGACCATTTCAGTCTTGCGCCCACCGGATTCCAAGATATAGGCCTGAATTCTTCAAATTAAACAACGTGTTATTTGACTTTTGTGATGTGGCTTCAAGGTTTAAACCCACTCGCCACATTTTGGCCACTGGCACCCAGTAGCCCAATCCCAAATCTGTGCGTCTGGTGTTCGATTTTAAGTCACCCAACAGCTCGCTGTACGCCTGCTGGTCTTTACTTTGTGCATGGCGTAGCCACACACTCAACTGGCCTGCTGGCACCTGCACCATTGGCAGGCCGACCAACTGCTCGTGGCGCAGCATCAAATCTGTACGTGTGCGATTGCCGCCTGGTCGGCCAGCATCGGCGGCTCGGTCTTGTCCGCCGCCCAAGGCAATTTGTGTTTCTTGCTTGGTGTCGGCGCTACACAGCCAGTCCATGCGGGCATAGTTGTATTTGCCATTGAGGCTGCTTGCCTGCGCAAAGCTTTGATTGATCTGCCCCACCGCAGGTGCCCACTTGCACAGTGCCCCCATTGAATCCCAATTGAACTTGAGCTGCAAGCCCTGGTCGACATAGGCCGTTTGGGCGCCCAGCCAAAACTGCGTGCCGCCAGCCGCCAGCTGCCACACACCCGAGGCGCTCCCTGCCAGCATGGGCAAGTTGTACTTCAGAGCACCCTCTGCGGTGCGACTGTTACCGCCCGCACTGGCGGCGCCGGTTTTATTGCTTACAGCCACATTCAGTAGCAATTCCTGCGCACCTACACCACGGTATACGCCCTGCACTGCTGCGGTGGACTTCAAAGCGCTGCCCGACACGGGCTTAGCATTGTCGGCAAGGCCCAAAGTAACAGGGCCATTGGACAAGTACAAGGTAAGGGCATCGGTATAGGTGGCACTGTTAAGGTTACTTTCGTGGCCGTAGGCGCTCTGTACCAAACTGCTCCACTGAACGGCCTGCCACATGAGCCCTGATTGACCCAGCGCGCTGCCAGCTTGCGCTTGAGTACTACTTGACGCACCTGGGGCACCTGACATTTGAGCTTTGCTCAGCTGGGCTTTAAGATCTGGCTGAATGTCGGGGCGCTGCAGCACGTCGTTCAAGATGGCGCGGGCAGAGCCCTTCAGACCCACCACAGCCAGCGCTTGTGCGTAGTCAAGTTGTGCACCTGGCAAATCGGGGTTGATCAGCAGGGCTTTTTCTAATGAAACGGCAGCAGCTTCGGTTTGACCTTGGGCTAGCAGTTGGGCACCGCGGTGCGCATGAAAAAACGCGTTGTCGTCGCAGGCTTCTGCCATGGTGGCCAATTGGGCTAGGCTGGCTTGTTGCCACTGTGTGGGCGCGGGGCAGGCGGTTATGCTTGCAGGCTGTGCAGTTTGCGCAGCTGGTGCAACTTGTACAGCGTTTTGCGCAAAAACAGGCAAGGCAATTCCCGTGGCCAACAGGGCTAACAATCCCAGGGCAGGCACCGGCTTGG
>JACCEA010020023.1_pt1 | contig 29563 bp, 21 predicted proteins | sample 7449851 | NCBI WGS metagenome assembly JACCEA01 (sample SAMN15323453, study PRJNA562643) | freshwater metagenome | isolation source: river surface water | place: USA:Blue River Watershed | collected 2017-08-18
CCGATGATAGAGATAAATTGAATACTATCCAATGCTTTCTTCATCTCTTCGATTGCTTCGTCATAGATACCTGCAGGAATTGTCGGATATTCTGCCAAAACACTACAATACAGAGAGAGAGAGAGAGAGAGAGAGAGAGAATCAGTTGATATTAAACTACGGGAACATTCGTTTACCTGACAAGACATGAAGTGGGTACAACTATTTCATAGCTGCCATCATTCACTCTTGTCAATGCTATTTCCTCTTCATTACTGACTTCATTGGTTTTACTCGTACAATTCATAGGATCAACTCCATATCCACATTTCCAATATCGTATGAACTTTCTCACAGAATCAGGTAAATATTGTCGATATCCTGCAGTACGTCTCTTTCTATCAGATATAGAGATTAACTTACATCGTATTTCTTCCTTCATTGCTACTGGTACAGGCACACTGTCATCTGATGATACGGGTATTGGTAAAGTGAAATGTTCCTTAACTAAGACATCTTGTGCTGTGGATAATAAGATCGCTCTCTCTTGATGTATGATCGCTAGTTGTTCATGGGATGAACTTCGAGGGTGTTGATGAGAGTCTTGTATGGTCAGACACTTTGTGAATGATATCTCATCATCAGATATCAATAACTCTTCATTTTCATCTTGTTCAACACTGCCTGATGACATATCTGATATTGGCATAATAGGCTTGTTACTCAATGCGTCAGGGATAAGATCTAGCAAATCAGTGACTACATGAGAGGGACGTGACGGATAGAAGTGCAATGGCTTACCAGAGAAGAGATCCCATTCATCTTCCTCAGAATCTTTGCTAACAATTTTTGGTTTATCCTTTTTTCTCACGTTCTGTTTCTCTTTCTTCTCTTGAATAAACTTGTTAGGGTGACGTAAATCTTTTGTGACTTGTACTGGAAGGACAGCTTCTAAATAAGTATAATTAGAAGGAAGATACCGTGATGCGATCTCTTTGATACCCAATCCTCCAGTTATCTTAATGTCCTTTTGTTCTAAAGATTTAGAACGAAAGTAATTGACTTGAAAGTAGATCAATCCTTCAACTATATTGTTGTCATAGAAGTGATATCAATGCAATGATAGAGTAAGAGACTTGCGGACTTACAGGTAGTTGTGAGCACACATCGTTCAAAGCTATACATTACAAGTCCCTCATATGAGCTCATTCTACTCCTACAATGGCTATCAGAATTAGCGTTACTGCGTCCATTGATCTTTGCAATGAATTGTAAGCCATAGTAATTGTCTAACATGGCACTCGTCAATAGTGAGCTGGGAGAACATGGCGAGTCCATAAATGAGCCAGAGGACAAGGAGATCACTCCTGTGCTGTCAAGACTTTGATTAATGAATATCCATGAAGGAATCGGAGCAACGACTTGAAACTTATTATGAAGCAAACAATAGTGATAAAATAGAAAGAGGACTGCTTGTTGAATTGAGAAAGAGAAAATGCCAATATGCTCTTCAGACTCTTCACCGGCCGGTTCGGTCATCTTTGCTGTAGAGAAGCTTCTGTGATCAACTGTTTGTCGCGGAATGTTACTTTCAAATCTAGGTGGATCGCAATCAAAGATAACTTGAAGACCAAGATCCTTTTGAATGGCTTTACGTAATTTATCTTCTTGCTCTTCGGGAGTTTCTCGTTTTAATCCTCCAATAGCACTACTGACATACGATGTTGTAGCAACATAGAAATAACGGCTATTCCGTAACGGATAACAATGGATTTGATATGTCATGAAGAGATATCTGCACAACAATGTGGTTGATATCTCTTCGAAATCACTAGTTATCTTTCCCAGGATGGGACTATGCCATTGAGAGATATATGTAAATGGCAGCTTGCATTCAAATACATAGGTTGTCATATTCTAATTGCCCAGGTACTTGTGTTTGATAGCAAATTATATTTAGAAATAAATTACATCTGTTCGGAAATTGAGCAGAACCGACCTGATTGAACCGACACTATATATTGAATATAATCAACGGTCGGTACACTGTACCATTCATAAATTCATGTGGTGATAATGAAGATGCACATGTGTGTATTTAGGAAGTATAGTAATTTCAATTAGGTGGCACATATTTGTGCTGTCTACGCTTGTCAAGACAGTGAGAAGTGATAGAACATTTGGTTTAACGTTTCCTTTAAATTAAATAAATTCTGTTTGCATAAAATAACTGCTACAAAAATGTATAATTGCCTTCACCAATTACAATGATACATTCAAACAAGCAACCAAACAACTTTGAAAATACAAAAGATACAAAAACAATCACAATCCCACCATGCATATCATTTACAAAATATGATTCTTCAATATTTAATTTTGGACACGAGAGCGCAAGGTATCAACCCATTCGTCAATCATAAAAGAATCAATTACCAATCCATCTCTACGCAATGGTTCACCGCATCCACCTACATATAACTCTGATGGATTTAATCCCTCGTGTACTTCAATAAACATACTCTTCTCGCCACTTGCAATCTTTGGTAAGACCATAATCGAAGGTTTACTTCCCAAGTCGTAGGTACCATGGAAAATATCACGACTACAAGAAGTAACAGCAAAGCATTTAGTGGATGCAGTGCACGAAGAGGCAGAGAGAACATTCACCCAATCAGCAAATAGACCCAAACTATAATCCAAAGTGTGTTGGGTGGCAGTTGCAACAGTAGAACACACAGTTGGATAAGCTCTGGTATTGTGTTCATGACTGTTATAGCAGTAGCCATAATCAGTGGTGAGCATCAACACTTGATCATTGTTTAGTGAAACATCGAAATTTCTACCAACAGTTACACTAACCCATGGAGTTTGAGAAAACTTGTCCACACTTCCAGAACCAGTGAGAACAGTGGCTAACACCGCATCATTGACAGAAGCGAACACAATCATTTGATTGTTTTGAATCGCAACCTTGGCAGAGGAAATAGTGGAAGTTGAAGCGGCACTTATAGTAGCGGATTGAATGACTTGTAGTGAACTGTTATCCGTCGCAAGAACAGCAGATGATACAGTGAGAACACCACTTGATGATGAGGACAAAATCACAAAGCACTGTTGCAAAGTATCACCCCTATTGACGGAACAAATACTTCCACTAACAGTTTGCATGTCATAGATAGTACCCAAGTTCAATACTTGACTTATAATGAGGTTTTCCCCCTTTACCGTATCCGTAACAACCACTTGACCGCCATTGGTCACCATCAACAGAGAGGAAGCGACAAAACTACCAGTGGAGATAGGTAAAGCCTTGATAACGGTATTGCTTGATGATAATTGAAGTGCAGCAAGGACATTATCTGAAAAGGCAATAACCTCTTGTCCTCCTTGGACCAAGGCATAATGTTCCTTGTCAACCACGATTTTCTGCGCATAAAGCTTAGAGACATCAGTGGCTGTTCCGAAGACGGCTAGAGCAGTACTAGTTCCCGTGGTGGAAGTCAAATGGGTCAATACAGGAGATCTTGAGCTTTGTACACCAGTAGAACTCTCAAACAATGCCTGATTGATTCCACTTGGTCTATCACTCTTTGGCAAATCATATTTTCCAACACTACTGGAATAGACACGGAACATTGCAATATCACTATTAATCGCAAAGTGATAGCCTGGTTCATGAAGAGCACCTCCTAGATAGATATCTTTGTATTGTTGAATTTCTTCTTGAGCATCAGGCTGTCAACACAAGGAATTAAGACGTGTCATGCCAGTGATATTCTGTAAATAGTGCTTACCTCCCATAATTGATAGGGATAACTTGAATTAGAAAATTTACCATAATTGACATCTGGAGAAGCCATCCATGACCAATTCGTAACATTCTCAGGATTATTCAAAACTTGGAATCGATAATAATCATGTTCACTTGAATTGGAATAGAAACCTTGACTATTGGTAGGATCACTATTGGTAATCCAAACAGAGTTCCAAGGTTGCCATTTTCCTTCGAGGCATTTCAGTGGCTTAGCATCACCATCTAATATAATTTCCACATTTTCACCTAAGGTAGCAATAGCTTTAGCATGGAAATCATCAACCATCTTCACCCAACTAGCGAAATTAGCAGAAGTTGTCGAACAAAAATCTGGAGCACTTTTGAAACATAACGCAATGGAGACATAATCATCTTTTACAATCGATTGAAACTCCTTTGATGCCAAATAATTCAATAAATCATCACTAGTGTTGTAGGATGACATCTTCACAGGATTGTCATGATTCAAGAGGAAACATGCCGAATCTCCTGCTGGACAACTTGGATGACCAGTATTGATGAAATGTGGATCAAATTTAAAACGACGTGCACCTTTTGATAAAACTTGATAAAATTCATTTAAATCATTGTTGGAATGAATTTGATAGTCAATGTTGGCCGTATATGGAGTTTGAAGATGCTTCTTGAAGTTGATCTTCTTGTTGTCATTGTGTGGAAGAGGTAAACTTTTCCCAATCACTGCCAAAGCAATCAATAAAAAAACAAGAAAGGTCTTCATACTTTACTTCCACTTTTTGTCCTATCAACAATTCCAAAGTGATAATTATTAGATTGGACGACAGGTTAGAAGTCCAAAGTTGAATGAAAAAATCGACTGACGACATGATGACAGTTTCCGCCTAAATGTCTAAACTTAATTAAGGGCCCTAACTGGCCAATTCTAATTCGCCCACAGCAAAATATAATGCTTTTTCTATTTAAAGTATGTTTATATTGTCCGAGTTCTTGTGACGTTTGATGTCTGTATGAAGAAATGGAGGTCGCAATTGCCAAGGATATTGAATTAGATAGAGATGAGGAAACTTTGCGAACATGGAACGAACTCGCACAAATGTACAATGATCGTTTCATGACCATGACCATGTACAATGAAAGTTATGATGCCTTTCTTGCCAAGTTGCCAACTAATGTCTGCCAATTAGAGATTCTGGATATTGGATGTGGTCCTGGAGTAGTTGCCAAATATTTCGTCACTTCTCCTTCTGTTACTACAAAGTTACGAGTCACAGGTATCGATGCCGCGCCAAATATGATCGCTTTTGCCAAACAAAACTTCCCAAATGATGATCATCGCTGGCTTGTGATGGATACTCGTAATTTATTAACAGATAAAAGTCTTATTGTTTCTCAAGATGACTCAGTGACTAATAGTTCATATTTTCATGGTGTTGTTATTGGTTTTTGTATTCCATACTTGAGTGACTCTGCGGTCATCAAACTTTTGTCAGACTGTTTTACTGTGATGAGCAATGAAGGTGTGTTATACATAAGCTTTGTACCAGGTTCGCCGGATAAGTCAGACTTCAAATCGAATAAATCCGGACAACGTGTCTACTTTCACTATCACGAAGAAGAGAGAATCGTAGAATCGTTAACAAATGCTGGCTTTAGTGACATTCAACGGTATTATGCAGACTTCCCGCGACCAGAAAATCAAGTAGAGGTACATTGTATGATGATTGCAAAGAAAGCAGTATAATGAAGTTAGGTATCAATGTTGTTCACCATTTCGATTGTGTTAACGATCTGTTCCATATCCTTTGGATATTTGTACTTACTTTCAATCAATCAATTCACACATGATTTATCAACTTAAATTAATCAACCAACGTCTACTTCTACAACATCAATAAGATAACCCTCCTACTCTTGATCCTTCTTAGCACTTCCTGATTCAACAGTGCACAAACTACAAGTGCATGCAAATCCATAATTCAACTTAGTCACTTGCTGGCGATGCTCATAATCACAATTAGCACCAAAATAATTAATAGTAATATCTTCACCAGCTTTAATTGGACGTATTGCTTGAAAGACTTCTTGTTTCGTAATAGGATCTATATCGCCACGCCACAGCTGGTATATTGCTCTCATCAGGGCGGAATCAGCAGTCGTGGATAATCCAATATCAATGAATTCTTAAATGTAATTTTAACCCATACACACTTATAGTATTGGTTTCAATAAGCCACAATTAAAAGTATTATGAACAGAAGAACTTATCTACTAACCTAGGATTGTGTAGGATAAACAAGAAAGATACTTCTGTTCATAGGGTAAATATAAAAATTAATACTAAGATGATTATCAAGTCATCAAAGCAACTAAATCAGTCCTCTCCTAGTTACCATACACGCCAATTCACTAACATAAAGCAAACCAACAAAAAAAAAAAACCTAATCGCTGTATACACATGAAATTATACCTACTTCTTTTTGTTTCTTTTCTTGGATTTTAATCTGACCACTATGAGGACTAGCGCCTTGTTGCAATCAGTCAATGGATTTCTTACACTACAAATCACTTTCATCTCAGTTAGAAATTGGTGTACTTCATTACCCAACCTTCAGGCCAAGTACGGCAAATCCACTTACGGACCTCATCCCAAATTAAGAGCAATGGAATGATCCATAAGGCTACAGAGCAATACAAAGAGTCACCCAAAACTTGGAAGGCACTACCACCAGGATAGACAATAATGACAATGAGAATAATCTCAAAGGCAATACTGTAAAGCATAACTCTATTTTGGAACATACGATCCCAACTGAATAATGAAGCAACTTGAGTCTTACGAATCAAAATGTTAGCAATCTGAGACCAAACGACAGTCATCAAGAAAGCTCCTTGAGCATAGTCCAAAGCCTCAATGCGATAGTCAGTGAATTCCTGTTCACAATTCCCACCGGTAGCCATGTAATCAGAGTTATGCTCACACATCCTCTTGAAGAAATCTTGGCGATCATTATCGAGATCATCCCATGCATCACGGTAACGGATACCAGAACCAATCAAGGTTTTAATTGTGAAACCGTAGTCATAGAATACCCAGCAGTAAGCAAAGAAAGCAGCAATAGTTTGAAGAATACCGATGGTACCATAAGCGACAAACATCATTTGTGCACCGACCAAGTGAGCATGCTCATCGCGAGGTGGTTGTTGCATGATAGCATCTTCAGGTTCTTCATAAGCCAAAGCAACAGCAGGAGCTAAATCGGTACCCAAATCGATAATCAAGATCGAAATAGTCTCAATACCTAATGGGATCTTCATGGCAATAAACAACAAGAACGGAACAATTTCAGGAACGTTGGAGGACAACACGTAAGCGATACACTTCTTCAAGTTCTCAAAAATCAATCTACCTTCACGAATACCATCGACGATAGCACCAAAGTCATCATTCAACAAGATCAATTGAGCAGCTTCCTTAGCGACGGCAGCACCAGAACCCATAGCAATACCGACGTTAGCAGCCTTGAGGGCAGGAGCATCATTCACACCATCACCAGTCATGGCAACGACGTTTCCAAGCTTGTTCAATTCGCGGACAATATCTTGTTTCTGTTGAGGCATGGTTCGGGCAAAGACAATTTCACGATGCTTCAAGACACGAGTCCAATCTTCATCAGTAAAAGTCAACATTTCAGTACCGTGGACGACAATGGCTTCATGGTAATCCTCAGGAACTTCCAATCCATCGAAACGCAATTCGGCAGCAGTTGGTTTAGAGATCAAACCAAGAGACTTGGCAATAGCATGGGCAGTAATTGGGTGGTCACCAGTAACCATGAAGACCTTGATACCGGCAGTGTTACACTGAGCGATAGCAGGCTTGACAGACATTCTTGGAGGATCAATCAAAGACAAGAAACCAACGAGAGTAAGACCAGTAGTTGGGAAGTTTGGTGGGTTAGAGTCAGCATCGAATTCAAATCCTGGTGGGAACTTGTCACGAGGTAATTCCATTTGAGCAAAGGCCAACACACGTTCACCACGTCTAGCAAGAGTTTCATTGATAGTTTCCATTTCACCTCGAACATTCTCATCCATCGGTTGCAATTCACCATTGACCAAAACGGAGGTACACATGTTCATGACACGTTCAGGAGCACCCTTCATCATCAACAACAATGGTTTGGAGTTAGAATCACCTTCTTGCTCATTGATCGACAACATCCACTTGTTAGTAGAGTTGAAAGGAATGGCGACAAGTCTGGGATTAGACTTTCTGTAATCCATGATATCTCTCAATGGTTGGACAAACTTGATAATGGCAGATTCAGAAGCATCACCCTTGGTTTCCTTCTTGAGGACATCAGGCTCACTGTCACTAGATGGTAAGAAGACGGCATCAGTGTTCAATGAAGCAATTCGTTGCAACATCTTGAAGTCAGTGTTCTCTTGGTTGAAGTTCTCAAAGGTATCACCTTCCATACTAGGAGAGATAGGAGTGGTGTGGATGGTCTTACTGTAGACAACGTGAGAGACAGTCATACGGTTGCAAGTCAAAGTACCAGTCTTATCAGAGCAGATGATATCGACGGCACCAAGAGTCTCAATAATCTCGAGGTTGGTGACCAAGACACCAAGTTTCAACATACGCTGAGCAGTCAAAGTCAAAGCGACAGTCATTTGTGGCAAGAGACCTTCAGGCACGTTAGCGACGACAATACCAATCATAAAAACGATCGCTTCGATGGCAGTATATCCGTTGAAGAAGGCAAGGATAAAGAAAGCAATACCCAAGGAGAAAGCGACGATAGCCATGATATTAATCAAGCGATGGATTTCATGCTTCATCAAAGTGTCAGGGCGTTCAATGGAAGTAGTGGAGTTAGCGATTTTACCGAAGAAGGTGTTGTCACCAGTGGTGAAAACGACACCAACACCGTTACCAGACGTAAAGTTGCAGCCAGAACGAGCAATGTTCTTGGCCTCATAGAGTTGCTCGTGGTTTGCATCCTTACCGAGCTTAATATCGACGTTCTCACCAGTCAAGGAGGCGTTGTTGACCTTCAAGTCCGAACTAGACAAGATACGAAGATCAGCAGGAACTTTCTCACCTCCGGTGACTTTGACGATATCACCAGGAACAAGACTTTCAGCAGGAACTTGTTGTAGTTCGCCATTACGATAGACGAAACAAACTGATGGAGATAAAGCCTTCAAAGCAGCCATAACCTTATCAGATTTACCTTCTTGATACAACTGGAAAGAGGATGTGACCAACACGACAAGAATCAGCACAATGGCCAAAGCAAGTGTTTGATTATCGGTACCACCACTGATACCATAGACAGCCCAACATAAAGCAGAACCAAGCCACATCATCAACTGGAAACCGCCAATAATACATAAAAGAAACTTCATCCAAAACGGAGTAGTTGGTGGAGGAGTGATGCAGTTAGGACCATATTCTTCCAATAACTTCGCATGTTGATCAGTATTCAAACCATTGATACTGGTACCTAACTCGCGGAAAAGTTCTTCCTCAGTCATCAAGTGCCATTCCTTGTCACCGAGACCGAAGTCTTTCTTCTCTTCCTTCTTGCCATCGGTCTTAGCATAATCACCTCTACCGTCTGCAGTCTTCTTAGTGGGCTCATCCTTGATGTCAATCTTGACTGCATCGCCTTGCTTCTTTACTGGCTTCACGTTTAACTCAGTCAAAGCAGCATTGACACCGGAAATTCTGCGCACAGCTTCAATTACACCGATTTCAGCAGACGACAACTTGTGTTCTGCGTTGATACGGTTAGCAGTGGAGTTACCACGATTGGCGACAATAATCTCGTCTTCCTTTTTCTTTTGGGTGACTAACTCAACACCGGAAACTCTTCTAATAGTATCTATATAGATAGTCTCTGCAAGACGCTCTTCGTTGGTACCGTTATTGTGGAGTTTGATCTCAGTGATACGCCGGAAGGCATCGATCTTAGCGACTTCCTCGGGGTTAACCGAGGCAGCTTTTGGTTCCTTGGCAGGTTCCGACATATTCTACATTCAAATCAAGAAAATGGTAAACACCCAATGCAAATGGTTCACATTTCACTCACCAATAAAGAGCAACAATGTCAACAGTTGAGAAAATCAGTGGCACTGTTGTCTGTAAACTCTGTTCCAAATAATATCAGGTAACAAAAATTACAGAGATAAAGATATGATCAACAGCACGTTAGGGAAGAAGCAAACTTTTCCTTCTTGTGATATTGAGCAAAACAGATTCAGAAAGTGAATCAATTCAACGAATAAAATGTACCTGCATTCACTGAAGTGCATCAACAGCATCTGTTTTGTTGGCTGCGCAGCCTTTGGTTATCAACTGCCACTCCACGCAAAGATGTGCTAGGATAATCGGAATATGTAACTTGTAACTCACTTTTTTCTCAATCAAAAGTCGATATTGACGAAAAAGACCAACCGCTACCCACTACCTGAGGTAGTTTGTAGTGCTATTGTGTTCAACACCTCTGGCCCTATTTTTCCCACCTATTTTTGATTGAATCCTTGATTCCTAAATCAACCCCAAACTTCGTATTGATTTGTCCGTGCGTCTCACCACGTCATTGCTTGCTTTTGCGCTTCCTCATCACCGGTTGCTATAATTTTAATATCTCGTTGATTTTGGTGCAATGACATCGTTGTCTTTTGCGTCTATCTCATCGATATTGTCCATTTCAACATGGGCAATGATTGTGACAGGTGCGATCACATTTGTTAGTACCTTCGTCATCGCCGCACCTTATGGAAAATTCTCGGCATCCAAAGGTTGGGGATTTCTACTCCCAGCTAATATTGCATGGATGTTAATGGAGACTCCCAACTTATGGATGAGTGGATTAATCCTGTTTGCAAGTTTGGAGGGGCCTGGGATTGAGGGATTGGAAACGTCAAATCTTCCAATATTCTCATTAAATAATCAAGTACTTCTAGGGATGTTTTTGCTGCATTACTTCAATCGCTCGATTATTTTCCCAATTACCATGCCAGAAGGAAATCCAATGCCAGTCACCGTGATGTTACTTGCATTCTTTTACTGTAGTTGGAATGGTTTTAATCAAGCGGTCTCTCTCATTATTGTATCGAATTACCCTTCGAATTGGTATCAATCACCTCAGTTCTTATTGGGTGTTTCTTTATTCTTCATCGGATTTGCAACGAACATATACTCAGATCGCGTTCTCTTTGGATTAAAAGAAAAAGCAAAAGCTCAAGGTGTTCAATATGTGATCCCGGAAGGTGGTTTATTCAATTACGTCTCATGTGCCAATTATTGTAAGTATTGTCAACAGTTATTACTGCACCCCTCTGATTGGTCATTTTCAGTTGGCGAAGTTCTTGAGTGGACTGGATTTGCTATTGCTTGCAATTCTCTACCAGCATTGGCCTTTGCATGGTATACGTTTTCTAATCTCTATCCTCGCGCTTATGCGGTAAGTTTATCGTTAATTCTATGGTTATTTCCTTTGTAAACAATTCTTCACGTCCAACCAGCAACACAAATGGTACAAGCAAAAATTCGAAAATTATCCAAAGCATCGTACCGCTATGATCCCTTTCATCATGTAATATCTTAAGATTGGAAATTTAAATCAGTTTATGTATGGTGTTGTAAATAGAAAGACTTTGTACGTTGTCGCAATATACTAAAAATCTTAAAATCAGCACATTAAATTTACATTAGTCATAAAAACTTTTGAATTAAAGCAATTGGTCAATACTTTTATCTTTATCCTCTTCAGCCGCTGCAGTATGAATAGGTGGAAGGCTCATTTCTGCTGAGATCAAAATGTGATCAGATGGTTCATCCTTGTTTGGAAGTGGCCCTTCAACAGTATCACGATGAGGCAAGTCTTCAACAGCATCTACTGACCATTGATTAGAATGGAAGATATAGTCCAGTGTTGCAATAAAGACAGGATCCTCTCTAATTCTGGCATAATTGGTAAAATCTGGCTCAGTACCATTCTTTGTGGCATATGCACTCAACAATGGAGGCTTGACATCTGGAATCCATTCATCTCCAGGAACAGCATGTGGATAATGAGGATGCTATAGATAAAGCAGTACACAATATTAGAATTCAAGATACAAACAAGAATTAAAGCAATTATCTTACCGTCTTTTCTAACGTCCCTTTTGTCAATAATTCATATTGAGATGAATCAGGTTTAATATTAAAATCACCAACATAAAGGTAAGGATCATCTTTAGCAAAACGTTGAATATGTTGAGCAGATAATGCACAATGAACATTCATTACAGATGGTAATTCAAACATACATGGCATATGATAAGTTCCTACCACAAATGAACGTCCAGTATCTTTACACTGTAATCTTGTACATATCATTTGATTATGACGATATAGTGCACTATCCCACATATCAATTGGTGGTTTATATAGTCTCAATGTCTGAGCTAACTTCCAAAACCATGAGTTCAATGTTTTTAACATCTTCATCACAATTGTCTCATCTCTGGATTTCTTTGGCATACGCTTTACATCCGCAATTCTTGTAATATCAACATTATTAATATCATATTTTGCTAATGGTACAGCAACGCCTACACCCATATAGCCATTGAATTTATTACCATATAATGCTGTTATCAAATGATAACCGTTCTTTACGAAATATGGATGGAGGTATCCTGCCCATAGGGTGGAGATCTCTTGTAAGCATATGACAGAACCACTAGCAATTTCTTGATCTAGCTTCTCTTTAATTTTATTAAAGCGATATTGTGGATCACAATATTCTGGTTTACAGGAAGAAAAATAACTTGGTGCACTTAAATGACTACTTAATACATTATAAGAGGTAATTTTTACACGTGTAGGATTCATGGTGCTTGACATTGTTGATGATGTTGCTGCTCTGATCAATGAAGAGACAGGTATAGATTTACGTACACGGGATATTTCTTTAATAGTGAGCAATGGAGTCACTCGGCTCTGGATTAAATGAAAGTGTTCTTTAACGGGTTGGGAAAGGGAGAGTCGGTGTCTGGTGGGAAAATTTTGGGAGAATGCACTGAATGGTTGAATGAATTGTAATAACAATAAGATGCACGCTAAACCACCAATGCTTATTCTAGACCTGCAACAGTTCGTGGTTTGATCGGCGAACACAGATATCATCAAAACAATTTTAAAAAAATTGAGACGTTTTTCACAAGGTCGGGTTCCATTTTGAATGGCTGAGGTATCGGAAACTTAACCGAAAATTATAACCAGTAACCAATTCTAGTCATTGCATTTTATTTAATTTTATTTACAAACACAACAAAATACACAACGAAGCACAAACGGTCAACATATACCAACAAACATATACACAATTAAATGATAGAAGGATTATTTAATGCACATTCATTTGCTTTTTGTACAAGGCAGTCAAAGCGAAATCGTACCCCTCATCATCGATAAAAGCAACTGGATTGGGTCCTATTTCATAATACATCAGCACATCACCATGAAGAACACCAACAAAAATCTTACCTTCATTGGGATATTCATTTCCATCTTCATCCTTAGCGGATATCATGACATCCTCATCATCATCAACTTTATTCTTTGCGCTGGTGTCAATATCATAAACTTTCTTGATATTTTCAACCAACATGGTTACAAGCTCATCATCATTTTGTTGTTTAGCGAGATACAAAGGAGTTTGACCAAAAACGTTAGGTTTAGTCATCACACGTTCAATTGGTTTCATGTCCTGTAACATGCGCTCTTGCGATACTTCTAACATTATAGCATAGCGTTTCTTTTCCAACTGAATTAATTCAGACATCAAATCATGATTCTTTGTACTGACAGCAATATGAAAAAGATTTTCTCCTTTATTATTCAAACTATACCATGGTAATCCAATCGATATCAAAATTTTAATAACATCAATATGTCCATGACGAGCTGCAATGTGCATAGCTTGTTCACCACTTACTGGATTCATGAATGATGGACTGCACTTAAATGAAGCGATCGGAAGAGAAGTTGGTAACTTCTTAGTGAATGTTTTACTATGTCTTCGGCGATTTTGCTGACAACGTAACCAACGGCCACAAGACATGAACGCATAGAAATGACAACGTTGCCAAATTGAATCACGTTCACGATCCAAACTAGTTGTCGTGAAACTATTATTCGTATTAAACACAGAATACGCCAATTCTGGAGCTTCCGTTGTGGCACGATTTGCAGAGGATCCGCCAACAGTAGGAATTTCATTCTCAGGCTGAACAATCACAGACAACAATAAGCGAATCACTGGTTTGAATCCATGACGGCACGCTAAAGTGAGAGCAGTCTCACGACCATCACAAACAATTACTGAGCAATCTGCATTCAACTTGAGTAACATTTCTACCATGCAACTGCGATCTTCAGCAAGACTGCAAGCTAGCGATAATGGTGTATGATCAGCAGCATCGCGATGTTCTAACATTACACGCAAACCAAATTTGCGAGCAAATGCGTCATCAATTTTCGAAATTTTCTTCACAAACTTGATTAAAATTCGAAAACAATCAACACACCCACCAACAATTGCAGCATGTAATGGGGATGATTGTTGAGATGCCAATTCAATAAATGCCCATTGACCAGCGCGACTCAAAAGTTCTTGCAACATGTCACATCGCCCATGCAAAAGACACACATGTAAAGCAGTTGAAGCAATCATAGATTTGCTACTAATTGCTGTAGAACTAGTGGAAGAGGTTGATCTTTTGGACGGCATTGGTGCATATTGCAAAGCATCCTTTAGTTTACCAGTATATGCTAAATCTCGCAGTAAAGTAATGAACAACTCGACATCACCATACAACATAACTTTGTGCAATTCCGTTAATTTACTTGGTTTCTTTCGCATCATAGAGTTTGACGATCCAGGACTATCTCCGCCACTATTCTCAGGCAGGTTATTATCCATCACCAAAGCAATGTCAGCAGCACTGAGATGAGCACTGTCGCTGCTATTGTCATCCATACCAGCATTTCTGGATAGAGCTTGGAGCATACGCATGAAATCTTCATCGGAATTGTTAGAAGCCAATCCGCTACGAGAAATTTCACCACCTGGTGGAACAAGTCTTGGATTGCGAACGCTGTTATTACTATTATTGCTGTTATGGCTATCTCGGCTTCCTCCAAGACCTCCAAATGGACGTGGACTGAAACTGTTATTGCTACTACTTCCTTGACTGTTACGCAAATTTGTCGAAGTTAATCCATTTGGTCTACTGTAATTGCGATAACCAAAGCGATTAGTGCTATTACGATTAGACCCGTTAGCAGTGGCTGATAAGATTCTAGCAGCCAAAGGTAAACATTTATCTTCAAAAATAAATCGAAATCGCAAATGAATTTTAAAATCATGAGGCGAGTGAGAGCGACCACCTTCATCTTCTTCATCAGATGCAGCCGATGAAACAGTGGATGTCGCTGCACTTACAGCAATAGTACCAGTGTCTTGTTTCTTTGTTTCAACCGCACTATAAGCAGCCTTGGTATTCGCATTTTCATTAATGGCAACCGCTGACTGGGGAGGAATTTGAGGTTCAGTTAAGAATGGATGCTGGTGATGTGTCCAAGGAATTGAATACTCAAAACAAAATGTTCGGTGATTTTCTTTTTCAATTTCCTTTTCTTCTTTCTGACCTTCACCTGAATGTACCTGCTTCTTATCAGCATCATCATCGCTTCCACTACCACTGTCCGATGATGAGTTACTGTTTGTATCATATTCTCCATGCTGTTGAACAACATATAAATCGTTCAAACGAATTTCTTTCACATTCGCAGGTGTATTCGAAGTTTCTGAAGATGGTTGTTTCTGTGCGGGTGCTGTGGTAGGTGGATTGGAACTAGCACTTGATACACCAAAGAATAATCTTTCTACGGAAATTTTAATCTTTTCTTGACCATAAAAATCGAGGTTGCTCCAAATCATTGAAGCAACAGCAGATTTATTACTTGCTTTGGAAGATTTGGAACTTGGTTGCCATTTCTTTGAGTGAGCATTATACGAAAGAATTACAGTTTGAGATTCATCCGCGACCGTAAATTTCACGTGTAATTTTCCATAGCAACCATTCAAAGGATGGAGACTATTTCCTAATTCTCCAGTTAACTTGTCTTGAATATGATCAATAACGAGATAGAGGAGCATTTTTTATTGATACCTCAATTCAGAGGCTCGTCTATCTCTAAAAAATTCAAAGGAAAAATTTCTTGAGCGGGACCAACTGATGATGTTTGTGGAGATCACAAAGATCTCTAAAAACTAAACCTTGTTACCAAAACAAGCGAGATCACAACCGAAATTAATATTTGCAAAATATTATCATTTGACTGCAATGCAAACCAAATCTCTGTTGTCATCTGTTGGGTGTGCTTTCAGCTTGAAGAAAGCCAAACCAGCGTTTTGTATTTAATATCAGTATTTTATATGCTCTAAAAATCTTTCCCCAAAAAGAAGAAAACACCACTTTGATCAAGAAAATGGAATTCTGTTTCTATTTCATATGTATGTCGGTACACAAAACAATTTGATTGTTTCCACTCCTTTCACAAATTAGCTCCAATTGAAAATGTTCCGCTCTGCTCGTGTGCTTGTAGCAAATGTGAGCCCCAGCAATTTGTACGGTTACAACGAACGCCGATCTTTATGCTTTTTATTTCTTTCTTTTCGAAATGTAGTCCCCAGCAGTTCGCCAGATGTCCTCTGGTGCCAAGCCTTTTAGAGTCCTTGGTATTCAGCAAATTGCTATTGGAGGATTGGACAAGAGTGTTTTAACTAAATTTTGGGTGAATACTTTGGGAATCGAGAAAGTCGGTGAATATAAGGCTGAGGTGAGGAGAAAAGAATTTCTTGCGATGGCTCTTCTCACAGCTCATTTATAGAAAGAAAATGTGGATGAGGACATCCTCACTCTTGGTTCAGGTGCTCACAAGGTTGAGATCGATCTTATGCAACCACTCGATCCGAACAAGTCCCCTAAAGTCCATATCCCAGCTTTGAACCATGTTGGTTTGTGGGTTGATAATTTAGAAAATGCAGTCGAGAACTTGACGGCTCAAGGCATTAACTTCACTCCTGGTGGAATCCGCAAGGGAGCATGTAAGTGCATATTCAACTTGCTTCTTCTTACATTTACTTTCTCAACAATTCTCCTTTTTGCGCCATATCCCTAACTTTGCTGTATAGCTGGGTTCAATGTTGCTTTTGTCCACCCAAAATCGGCAACTGGAGTTCTTTTGGAGCTCGTTCAAGCCCCTGCAGAAGTTATCAAGGCCAATCCACCAAAATAAGCGATTCACAAATCAAAAGCAGAATAAATGTATGTAGTGCAATGGTATCTCAAATTGCGTAGTAAAAATCAAGTCGAATGAATTCACACCATTATGATTTAAAACACTGAATGAACTTTGGCACCATTCATTGATTAGTCAGCGTGGCGCTCAAACCTCATAAATTCCCAGACATACAAACCTCTCCAATCCACCACATTTGCAACACTATATACATTTTCACACATATCGCCCATAAATATACACCTTCCTCCTCAACGCCTGCGACATAACTTCTCATGACTAACAAATATGCTCGTTTCACCCTAATGGATCACAATCACATCACACTCTCTGGTAAACCCGAGAAATCTTCAAAGATCAACAAAATACAACACTTTGCAATCTTCAAAATGTTTTATCGGGCTTCAAATTGGATCACTGTTAAGTAGTTTTGGTTAAATAGATGATAGCACCCATGGCAAGAAACTTACTTTTCTTGGTTCTGATCTTGTATAAAATTCTGTATCCGCAAGTTCTGCAGCGAATAGGATCAGATGGCTTGATACTATTTAGCTGACCACAGCCTGAGATCCGTAAAAGATCAACAGTTAGCACATGTTTCGTAATTGGGAGGAGTTCAACAAAATGAGCTACTTCGCAAATCTTGCTCAACGTCAACAATTATCACACTCACCTCCACATTGATACTGCACAGCAATTCCGGCATTAACTGGATCCATTTTCAAATGATTGAAGAGAAGAACACCAAAACACGACAAATGGTTCCAACAATTCGAAAATAAAAAAGAGATCATAGCAAAAGCAATTCTATTTTTCCTCACCAACCAGTCATTGGAAAATTTCCACGAAAATATCACAATTTTTTCAGGAAAAAGCTAGTCTTGGCAGTTGCTTTCCCGGGCCCGCTGTCTGAAAAAAAAAATAAAAACATAATACAATATCAACAAATATTCAAGAAGCGGAAGGTGGTAGTTTTGTTGTGTTTGCTAACAATGTCACCGAAATCAAACGAATCGTCTTCATCTCATCTTCATACTGAGTTTACTCAAGAAGATTTAGATAAATTAAAGAGTATCTACGATAGGAACCATGATGGTACTTTGACACGTGATGAAATCATGAAAATGGTTCATGAATATAATTTAGATCGTATTAAAGATCCAGAAATTTTACGGATATTAAAACGTTATGATCGTGATGGTAATGGTCATATCGATATGAAAGAGATTATGCATTTGGAGAACTCAGTGCTGGATCTACAAGACAGTCAATTGCGTTACACTGCGTATACTGTCAGTTTAGGAAGAATCTTTCGTTATTTGGCATTCACATCAGATTTTGGTGAAGCATTACGCCCAGTTGTTCATGCTCGTATTGTAACAGGCACTTATGCGATTGCCTTTGCGTATTGTATCGCTGATGTAGGATATGAAGCATATAAATTGAAAGAAAATGACTATTATCATGAGCATACCAAGGAAAAAATGACAATGACTCAATGTGTAGTAGAACGTGCAACTTTTCAAGCATTTGCTTCCTTAATATTACCTGCCATTATTATTCATAAGACAGTCGATGTATCAAAGGCAGCTTTCCATCGGTTAGGAAGATTCACAAAGTGGGGACCATCCATAGTAGGATTATCGATGATTCCATTCTTACCAGTGTATTTAGATGCTCCTGTCGAAGAGGGATTGGAGTATTTCTTTCATCACTATGGACCATGGGCAAAGAAAGATAAGTCCCATTAAACTTGCTTGGTGGAAGTATTGCCCTGTTTATCGTTTATCGAGGCATTGCTGGGACGAATGTAGTGATTATTACTTGTAGTGTCGATAGTTTTTTTCGCACGATATCTTTATTGACTTCTATACCAACTAAAAGGTGATTTATGTCCGATTCGTTGCTAAAGTACTTATGTAGGATATGAAATACGTTAAATTAAAATGGGATCATATTTGAAAAACTTGCATTATTTTTCAGTGATATTGAGACTTACCAAAATTAAAGATGACAAACCGACAAAACCAACAGCAGAAGGAACTCCACCTTGCTTGGAGTAATATTACTATAAAAACAATGAATAGTCTACATCACATTTCAAATAAGAAAAACAAATATCCCTACCCCTGCATCTTAGCGATTTCATTAGGAAGAAGAATCTATTCAATACACTAATTTAGGAGACTCTTCATTTAAAAGGATCGCCTGGGAAGCACATAATATACAAACGAATTCAATGAACCACACAATAGAGGATGGTACAGAAATTTCTTCCCGTTTATGGAGTTATATAAGGGAGGAAAGTTGAGAACGATTGTAAGTATAAATTCCCACACAGAAATTACACAGCAGTTTAAACATCAAAAGAAAACATCAAGGTAAAAAAGGAACAGAAGAAAAAAATTTACAAATTGGTGGTAACTCTATCACCATTATTTCATCGACTAAATAAACCCAATAATGCCTCAGCTGCTGATACAATCGAGCTATTGTTAGCATCATTTCCATCCATGACACTCGTTGCGGTTGTTTCACCACATGAGTTCAAGGAATGAGTATGGTCAACGACGGTGGGTATTGAAGATACTGTTTTTGATGTCTTCGACTTCTTTGGTCGTTGATCACTTGCTTGTTTTACTGGAACTTGTACTTGTTGCTGCTGATATTTTTCCAACAACATCGACGGATGATGATGACTCGACATCATCAACTCTGCTGCATACGGAAAGCTACCATTATGATAGTCCTCTGGTACAACGTGATGTCTCAAGGTTGCAGCGCGAATACGATCTTCTAATGGCAAATTCTGACGATCTGTAGCATCCAATGTACTTTTTCTACCAAGATCTAAGGGTGGAAACATTGCAGCTTGTTGAGCTAAATGCAAACTATTGATGGCACTTAAGTATTCAGCATAACTTGGATAGAGAAGTCCCGATGAAGTTGATAGAGGTGCACCCAGGTAGCTAGGAGGATCTGTGGTAGGAACATGGTGGAGATATGGCAATTGCTGTGGAGGATAACCAAAGTAATAATTTGGAGGAAGACCAAATGATCCAACAGTTGCTGCATAATTAAAAGGAGCAGGAGTCGCTTCTACCACGGGGCTATTTGATCTGTTCAACATACCTCTAGCAGCAACCGCAGCATTATTCATCGCTGGAGAATCCTGATTAGCTGCCTTGCGTTTACGACTACTACTGGATTTTACAGTAATGGGAGCTTGTACTGTAACCACAGGCAGAGGAGCTGGTTTGACTGCGACACTTGGGGATGAAGCTACCGATGAAGTAGACTTTACCTCATCATGAGTTGAGATAGAATCATCAGTGATGGTAGTTCCGGTCTCTACACCATCAACATCTTGTTGACTGTCATGAGAAGATGATGCTTCGATATCAGAATTGTTTTCTCTATGGACATCTGACTCTGCAGAAGTGGCATCAACAGTAGATACCGCGACTCTTGCAGAGGACAACATTTTCTTGTACAAAGCAGGGATCGTGTTATCACCTTTCTCTATCAAATTATTCACATCTGATAGAGATGGATTGGAAGAATTTAATAATTGAAACGAGTTCTTTAACCAATCTAAGAATACAGTCATCTCAGAAGGATCTTTGACGTATGGCTTTAAGGCTTTCTCCACATTCTCTTCACGTACGGAAAGAGTTTGCGTAGAATTTCCATCATTCGAACATGTAGTGGAGTTATCAGCAGATCCAAAAAACTGATTCATAGCTTGATTGAGATTTGCAGAAGTCAGCAATGGAGAAGAGCGATCATCACTATACATGCCAGCGTGTCCCGCGATCGATGCCTTCATCAATGTCATCTTACGATTATTCCATTGTTCAGCCAATAGTAAACGACTCAACCAAGTACGACGCAATTCTCGCATTTCACGTTGAGATCCATCAATAAAAGCAGCATTCTCTGGGGTTCTCATTAAAGGTGTGAATGTGCGCTTCCCAATGGAACTATTACCAGTATACTTCTTGGTAATTCTCATAGGATCACAGTGCAATACTTTGGACAGATAGTTGCGCAAAGTGGTTCCCTCTATAAAACCAAAAACAGCATGTGAATGAGTTGTGTTATAATCAAGATTCAGAAGGAATTCATACCTGGTACATCAAGAGTACCATTTTCGAAGTCATTGATAATCTTTTCTGTGTAGCGTTCTTCTTCCACTGTCCATTTCCCTCTTCTTAAGGAAGGACCACTCAATTCCTTTGGAAGAATCTCTTCTTGTAGATTCATATTTAATTTTATGAAAATTTCTCGTCAAGTATTTCTGCAAAGGAAGTAATCACAAAACGAAAGCCTCTTAGTACTTGTGGGAGAGATGAGTCGCCAGCTTTCAGCTTTGTCCGGATTGTTGAAAGAATTGTGTATGTGGCAAGATTCAAAGTATTGAATTACGATTTATTAAGGTGAAACATTGGAACGGGGTGTCAATGGCTCAGAAGTTGATCTTGACGTCCAATGATTCAATGATTCGTTGATGTTCACTGCAAGAACAGAATTAGATGGTGTGAAAAACAAGCAGTAGCGTTGCAATGGGTGGAGGAATTTTACAGAAACGTCACACACCCTCAATCAACACTTCCCCACTAATTCATACAGCAAGGTTGAAATGATAAAATAATCCCATTCGAATTGCATGCAAATATTTGGGATTTTTATAACCGTTTAGTTGAGAATGGAAGTTCTTCCCACTTGTTGAAGGCAGCTTCAATAACTTCAAATTGGTTGCACTTGGATCCTCCACTGCAAGCGGCGCCACTTCAACAATGTCCTTGCATCGGCGGAATTATCACCTCGCAGAAATTAGATTGGTGATTTGTAGTGATAACCTCAAATCTCTAAATACTCAAATGCATTGAATTCTAAATAGCTAAAGCTCCAAATTGATTGGCGAGACGGCGAATCGACCGGCAATGCCAAATGCGAAATGAGATAGATGCTTGTGACAATCAAATTCCAACCAGCAAACAAGCATTGGGCCGCGTTTTCCCTTTGCTTCTTGTCCTCCAGTGCTTCATTTCCAGTTTCCAGCATTTTGGTGGAGGTTGCTATTGCTTTATAATGATGATATTAGCAGTGGTATTATTGTTCATCATCTGTCTGAATGCCAGCAGATCAGTCGATGGGATTGAGCAAGCCCAACAAGTTTACTCCAGTCATACCAACGGTGCAGCAAAGCATGTGTTAACATACTTGCAGCAAGAACAAGTTGCGTGTACGGCAGCTCAACAATCAATCATACAGAATTTACGAAACCGCAAAATCCCAATTGGAGGAGATCCCGGCACTTTAAGAAAACCTGTTCATGGATTATCGAACACTATTCACGACAGACTTACCACCAGCAGTGAAGCTAATCCAATAGAGTGCAGGGTCACACTTAATCGTGTATCAGATGGAACAAAGTGTGTCGCACCGTGTGGATGTACCGGTTCTCAGAAATGGATGGAATTCTCCGCATTCAATAAGTTGAGAAGGAAAGATCCTCAGCAGTGGATAACCTGCCAAACATGTAAACAGCCATTTCAATATGATCTCTTCACCTCATATGGGGGTACATCTGCCGCATTGATTGGTTTTATTCTTGATTATCGTTCATTATTCCGTGGACTTTCTGTGGCTGTGGTTGCGATTGCCATGTATATGATTGGTGTTCAAAACTGGATAACAAGCCTTCTCGTTTCCGAAGGGTTTTGGCAAATGGTTAGTGCAAATATTGTACGTTTTAATAATATATTCTTATTACCATTTTGTTTCTTTATTAGTATCCACGATGGGCAAAATTAGTACATTTACCATTGGCTTTAAAAATTTGGTTATTGCGTTTAGGTTCACAATATCTGAGTGAGCATTATGTTGCACTGGAAAAGAGGACGGTTATTGAGTACTTGGCGGATTTAGAGACAAGAATAATCGAGCAGAATTTACCCGATGAAGAAAATGAAGTTAACACAAGTGATGCGGAGGAGGATAGAAGCGACACTGATACAAAAGATGATTGGAATAATAAAACTCGATGAGAGATTGCAAGCTAGGGATAAGTTCTTTGTGTATGAAGTTTCTATATGTGATACATATTTCTGTACATCTCGTGTATCACATGCAGCCGTTTCACTCTCCAAATATTCTAAAAAAAAAGTGCTTTGAGGTACCCTACGCCAAACATTTTTTGGCTCTACACGCAAGTATTTTCATCTAATCATAAATGGGGTGCTCTCCTTCAGCTGATGCACCTATTGCACCCGTGGAAACAGTGACGCCAATTGCCGTCGCTACTCCAGTTCCACCACCGGAGCAACAGCAAATTAAACAGGTTGATCCCCCGGCACAAAAGCTGCCAGAGCAACCACCATCTGGACAACAGCCATTTCCTATACACCAGCAGCCTCCTCCTGTGCAACAACCTCCCATACAGCCTCAGCGGCCTCCTGCCCAATATCCTCCCACACAACAGCCACAGAATCCCTCTGGTGGACAATATCCTCCGCAGTATCCTCCTGGACAATACCCATCAGGTCAACAGCAGCCAGGGCAATTTCCTCCTGGACAACAGCAGTATCCTCCCGGGCAATATCCACCAGGTCAACAGCAGCCAGGTCAGTTTCCGTCAGGACAATATCCGCCGGGACAACAGCAACCAGGGCAATTTCCTCCTGGACAATATCCGCCGGGACAGCAGCAACCAGGGCAGTTTCCTCATGGACAATATCCGCCGGGACAACAGTATCCTCCAGGGCAGTATCCTCCTGGACAATATCCGGCGGGACAATATCCACCAGGTCAACAGCAGCCAGGTCAGTTTTATCCACCAGGACAACAGCAGCCAGGACAGTATTCTCAAGGACAATATCCACCAGGTCAACAACAGTATCCTCCAGGGCAGTATCCTCCAGGACAATATCCACCAGGGCAGCAGCAAGGTCAGTTCCCTCCAAGACAACAGCAAGCAGGTCAATATCCTTCTGGGCAGCAGCATCCTCCAGGACAACAGCAACCAGGCCAACCACAATATGGTGCACAACATCCACAACCCGCTCAACCTTCTCGTCATGTTAAAATCCGCTTTGGGCGCAAGAAGCGAGGAAAGAAGAAGAAGAAGAACCAACCACAGATCGGAGTTGCTGAGGTCACAAATGGAGATCATGACAAAGATGGTGACAGTGATGGAGATGATAATGATGGTGACGACGATAGCGATGATGATCATGCAGGTAACGTTGCAGCGAATGGAGGCCAACCCACCGCTGGTAATGTAGGGGAAGGTCAAATTATGCAACCGGAAGATGGAAACAACGTAGCACCAATTGATGCACCTCAACCTGTCTCAGAATTCGTGCCACCGATTGAACAATATGTTCCACTACCTGTTGAAGAATATATTCCGCCTCCAGTCGAGGAGCAGTATGTTCCTCCGCCTGTCGAGGAGTATGTTGCACCAGTCGAACAGTATGTACCACCACCTGTTGAGGAGTACACCCCGCAGGAATGTGTGCCCCCACCAGTTGAGGAGTACGTTCCGCCACCAGTTGAGGAATATGTTCCCCCACCAGTTGAGGAGTACGTTCCGCCACCAGTTGAGGAATATATTCCTCCTCCTGAAGAATAGATAAAATAAAATTGTCTTTCTTGAATACGCGTTTATTGTTATAGGGTATTAACCCATGAATAATGTGCTTGCATTTTTATAATTAGTGTGTATGTAATAATTGTGAAGAGTTTGTTGTGGTTACATTTGTAACCTTTGTGGTGCGCTCAATATTATTTGTTTTTGTCTTTGCTCCTTTTATTCTCTGTTGTGATGATATCACTGAAGAGATATTGCTGTGAATTAAGATTGGTATATTTTGGATAGAACTGTATGAATATGACATTTCTGCATATGTGCTTGGATTTGCTCCGTTTGTTGAGCGCCTCTGTTAATTAGTTTGCTCTGATATAAGTGCTTCAATGCACCATATGTTTTGTGAAGGCACCAGTACCAGTGTCAGTTGACCATATTTGAAATTAATAATGTCTAGAACTTTGAGAAAAGAAGAAGATACAGTGTTTGATTGTCAGAGTATTTTCAAGATAAGCTGTCAATAATTGTTTACTACATATTAAAGCTACACTCGTATTCAATAATATCTGATTGTATCCCCAACAGTTTTCCTCTTCTTGCTTTTCTCTTTTTCAAAATTTGGAATTCCAAAGCCAAAAATTTAAAACCGCAGTTTACAACGGCTTTAAGATGAAGAACGAATCCAATAATCCAAAGAGTTCGAATTTCTTTGTCGAACTCGTAGCCACTATTACTGGTGGCGGCAAGAAAAATGGTTATCAAACAATTCGGGATGAAGCATCGATGCTTGATGATGATGAGCACGACTACGTGAACGATCAACCAATTCCACTTCATAATAGTGTGAGTGAAAAGATAATGCCGATATTAAATCGTAGAGGTAGTTTTACTTCCAAGAAAGAAGAAGCAGAGGCTATTGCTGCAGCAAAAGCTACAAATAACAAACATGTCATGATGACACTTGGTGTAATTTTGGTATTTATTATTGGAGGTCTTGTTTATTTAAGATCGACTGTATTTACTGAAGGAAGAACAGGTGACGGGAAGCACATTGTGACAGCCCCTATGCATATTACGGTGGATAGTTCTCGGACAATCTTCACTGTAATTGACAATAGTCCAGTCTCACTACCCTCCACTGTCGTTTATTCAGGTAATGCTGGATTAGAAGGAAATCTACCAGAAAATGGATTTGTTTTAGTACAAGCTAAATATATGAAAAATTATAAAGGCAGTGGTTGGAATCACTTGGCTGTGGATACTATTGACCTTCGTCTACTATTTGCCAATGTCACTGGCACTTCCACTGGTGATGCGAATCCTGATGCTTCATCTGCTGTGGACCCCAATACTATCGATATTATGCTTGATCTCTATCTTCGTACCATGAAAGCAATGGGTTATGCTGAAGGTTATGCAACTTGCCATGAGATTAATGAATGGTATGTCAATTATTATTCAGGTTTATTTGATGGTGGTGACCCCACTGATGAATCATTAGAATTCTTAGAATTGAACCATGATTGGATGTTATCAAAAGCTGAACAATTATATAAAACAAGTGATTATTGGTTATCTGTACGTGGTTTATTAGCACAATTAGAAGGTTTAGTAGCAGGATCAAGAGAAGGTTGTCCTGGTAGTGCTGAACGTATACGTGAAGATATCTGGCAATCCAACGATAACGACGTCTTTTTACCATCCATGCATCGCAAGCCATCATTAACTCATATGTTATTGTTAAATGCTAATGGTGATCTTTTTCAAATTGCTGAAAAATTTCAACAACAAAATCAACCACCATCAACGAATCAATTCGATGACGATGATTATAGTTTTGATAATTTTGGTAATGAACAACGTTCATCACGTACTTCTTCGGATAAACATACTGAAAATCATACTGTAGGAACATCAAAACCAACTTATTTACCAGTATTTGCACCGCATTCATTGAGAAAGATTAGAGTGTTAAATGAAGATGTAGAAGTCACTTCTGTTGAAACGACTACCACTGGTGAACAAGGTGATGGTGGACGAAGTTATGCAATCCTTGAAGCATCACCGCTACCAGGAAATGGAAAAGTATGGAATCGTAAAGCATACCAAGAGAAGAAAGCATCAAACCCCGAAGCTATTCAATCAAAATTGCCATCGGAATCAGGACGTCGTAGTCATACACGTAGTGGTAAGTCTGTAAATGATATTGAAACATTTCGTCAAACATATATGAATGAACGTCAACGTGATCGTCGTAATGATCATTGTTCTGCTATGATAAAATTATTAGATGATAAGAGTGATGTTGTATTTGGACATAATACATGGGATGATTTTCAAGATGCATCACCGCGTATTATTAAACATTATCATTTTAATTTATTTGAAAATAATTTACCTAAAGAAATGTTTACAATGGATTTTTCTTCCTCACCTGGTTTAGTTAGTTCTGTTGATGATTTTTATTTGGTACATGGTAATGGTCATTTGGCCGTGATTGAAACATCGTAAGTGAATATTTGACTATCGTTTTGTTTGTTCATGACTGACTATTTTCTTTCATATCAGATTGGATATTTATAATCCACAGCTATTAAATATTATTGTACCAGAATCAATGCTTTCATGGGCAAGAGCAAGAATTGCGAATCAATTAGCATATTCTGGTGTATCATGGGCTGAAATATTTGCTGAGTATCATTCTGGTACATATGTCAATCAATGGATGGTATTAGATCTTCGTAAGTTCAAACCTGGACAAGATCCATTACCAAAGTTTTTGACCGTGTTAGAAGAAGTGCCTGGTTATATTCGCTTTGAAGATATGACACCAACACTAATGGTAAGAATATATGTTTGCCTATATCATTGATATGTATTCATTGTTATGTTATTTCCTGTGAATAGAACCAATCTTATTGGGCTAGTTATAACAATCCATACTTTGATGATATTGCGAGATTGACTGGTCAACATGAAATGTGTGTACTCGATGCATCAACATGTTATGATACGGATCCAAGAGGATTAATTTTTAAAGAACGACAAAAGTATGTGAAATCAATTGATGATTTGAAGAGTTTAGAAGGTTATAATAACTTTCAAAATGAACCCTATGCCCTCAATAATTCGTGCAATGTAAGTAGTCATGCAGATGTTGTTATGATCAAAATGAATTAACCGCTTTGAATTGTAGACTATCTCATGTAGAAGTGATTTACAGCCAAAACATTCTGCTCGCTTACCATTTGGTGCAATTGATGCGAAAGTTAGCTCTGTATCACTCGCTTCGATGGAAACTCCATCTTTCCATGCTCGTTTGGGTCCAACTCATGACGATCAACCACCATTTTGTTGGAAGCAATTTGATGGATTGCTAAATAAGCGTGGAAGACCATACTTCCATTTGGGTCATCCTGAATGCTATAGTTTCAGTTGGGAAACATTTCCACCAAGAGAGTAATATGAGCAAGAGCAGTACGATGTGCCGATTAAGATGATTATTTGTAACCGCGCGTGTATAATATGTATGTACTATAATAAATTAAATTATTCCAAGCTGATTCCTCAGTAGTGAATCAGGCCTTGACTGTCATTAGATTTAACACATAGAGGTTTTTAGGATGATAATAAATAAAATACTCGCTTTTGTTAAAAGCCGATTCTGATTCAATGAATCAAAGTCCGATTTGTGTAACTATCTATTTCTGAGGATGTCTACATGCAGGGATCTCCAATCAGCAGGGACATAATACCAGTGAACAGTGCGTATTTTCAATTCAAAATAATCTTACAATAGTGAAATCTGGAAATAAAAGCAACTGTGGTAACAAGGTCAATTGTAACAAGAGATAAAAGCTCTCTTTCTCAACACTTTGATAACACCACACCAGGCAAGACAGCTAAATCGTTAGGACCAATGGCAACAACGATTTGCCTCAAACGAGTATACTAATGAGGAGCTTGACTTACCATAGAAATGAATCTATCTCCAGATCACTCAAAGGATGATACTGTTATCGAGTGAGATGTTGATCACAATCAAAATTAAAGTTTACTGGATTATTATGTATATTTCATTCTTGAGAATCATGGGAGATAATATTCTTACCACATTTTCTATATTTGTAATTTGTATATTGATATTTTTTGTAATTTCTTCTTCACTCGTCGACAATCTAGCAGTTGCATTTTGTATGTCAGCAGTTGAAAACCAATATCCCTGTTTAAGATTTGTAATTTATTTATGAGCATAATTTAATTAATTTATTTTTGAAACTACATTGAGTAAATCTTCGAAAACTTTCCACATTACAACCACAAATGTCTCATAATAACATAAATGATTCCGATTGTGGCTGGATGGAGCAAATAATACTGGCAAGACAGATGCAATACACTACACAATAAAATAATCTCGACTATAAATGAATAAATTAGTGTTGGTGAGTGAAAATAGATAGAATATCCGTTTGGACGATAGTAAGAGGTGTGTGAGAGAGAGAGAGAGTGCCTTGAAAACTACACACCTAATACAACACTACATATAAAACTAGGAGATGATAATACACAACAAGAGCATGCTATTAGTAAGACAATGCAATATCCACACAATAACAACATAATCGCAGTGTCAATAATTAATTAAAACACACAACGTTGCTTCAAATTATTATGAGTTGCTCGTTCTGCGGCAAGTCGTTCTTTTGCCTTTTCAATTTTCATTTTCATTTCTTGCAATGATTGATCCAATGATTGATTCATAGCGCGCATATCATCCAAATTAGTAACACTACCACTATTATCATCATTGACAAGGTA
>JACCEA012369988.1_pt1 | contig 29522 bp, 25 predicted proteins | sample 7449851 | NCBI WGS metagenome assembly JACCEA01 (sample SAMN15323453, study PRJNA562643) | freshwater metagenome | isolation source: river surface water | place: USA:Blue River Watershed | collected 2017-08-18
CAAAGATGTCGCCCTGCCGGCCATGGGTAAACGCATGCAGCACAAGGTCCACCGAATCCTCCAGCGACATGAGGAAGCGCGTCATGTTGGGGTCCGTGATTGTCAGGGGCTTGCCTTGCTTGATCTGGGACACAAACAGCGGAATCACCGAGCCGCGCGAAGCCATTACGTTGCCGTAGCGGGTGGCGCAGAGCACGGTCTCGTCTTTTTTTTGCAAACGAGCCTTTGCTACCATCACCTTCTCAGCCATGGCCTTGGAGATCCCCATCGCGTTGATGGGGTAAACCGCCTTGTCGGTGGATAGCACCACGACCCTTTCGACACCGGCTTCGGTCGCGGCATTGAGCACGTTCTCGGTCCCGATGACGTTCGTGCGCAAGGCCTCCATCGGATAGAACTCGCAGGAGGGGACCTGCTTGAGCGCCGCTGCATGAAACACGTAATTCACGCCCTTCATCGCCTGCTTCACACTGGCCTCGTCACGCACGTCACCGATATAGAAGCGTAGCTTGGGATGATTCAGCGCGAGGCGCATGTCTTCCTGCTTCTTTTCGTCGCGGCTGAAAATCCTGATCTCGCGGACCTCGGTGTCGAGAAATCGCTTCAGAACGGTATGACCGAACGAGCCGGTGCCGCCTGTGATCATCAATACTTTGTCGGAAAACATAGTTTCCTCCTTCACTGAAAGGCGCGCATCTGCGCAACCAGTTGAGGCCAGGGGGGGGCAACGTAGCCCGTCGCGGAGCGGAGCCGGGCGGCATTGAGTGAGCGGTCGATCTTCAGTGTGTCATCAGGCGCAATCGACAGGTTTTTGCCGTATTCACGATTGGCCAGTTGCAGCAAGTCAAATTTGGAAATCGGCTGCGCGGCCACGTGGTAAAGCCCATGCAGTTCGGGACGCGGAAGCACGAGGTCGCGAATCACCCTGGCCAGTTCGCAGGTGGGCAGGCCCGAGAAAATCGCGCGCGTATAGCCCTTGATGCTCCCTTGCTGCGCCAGGAACCAGCCGATCAGCCCGTGCGCGCTGTCCAGCTCATGTCCGATGATGGAGGTTCGCAGTGTGACGGCGTGCGGGTAGTCGACCTCCCCCAGGAGCTTGGAGCGGCCATACAGGTCCTGGGCGTCAGCCTCGTCGCTTTCCAGGTAATTTCCCTTGCGTCCGGAAAACACGCAGTCGGTGCTGATATGCACGAGGCGTGCTTGGGCCAGGTCGCACAAGCGCGCCAGGCGGTGCGGAAGCAGTGAATTGATCGGTAATGCCAGCAGGGGGTCATCCGCATTGGCAAGTTGCTTGACGAGGCCGATGCAGTTGATCACAGCGCCGGGTCGCACCTTGGCGAACAGACCCGCGAGCGCGTCGGAATTCTCGACATCCACCCCGGTGAATATTTGCGCCGCAAGCTCCGGGGCGAAGTATTTCAGCACCGAGGCTGAGCGCGCACTGCCAAAAACCTGAAGCCGCGAATCCTTCGCCAGCACCCGGATCATTGCGTTTCCAAGCATCCCCGATGCACCCAGGACGAGCACCTTCATTTGTTATTCTCCACAGCCAAGATTACTTGTTTGAAATGGTCCGCCAGTTCGTCGACCAACCGCTCTGGCGCAAAGTGCCGGTTGAAGTAGGATCGCCCACGCATCCCCATGGCCTGGCGCTCGGCAAGGGGCAGGCGCGCCATGCGCAGGATAGACGCAGCCAGCGCCCCTGCATCACCCGCAGCCGAGCAAAATCCTGCACCGGCTTCTTCCACAACCCGTGCGCCCTCACCATCAAGGGCCGCGATGATGGGACGGGCGGCCGCCAGATACGCCTGGACCTTGCTCGGGATCGTGAGTTCGAACGCCGGGTCGGGTTTGAGTGTGACCAACAAGGCCGAGGCCGCATCGAAAATGGACGCCATGTCGGATGACTCGAAGCGCCCGGCCAAGACCATGTTATCGAGTCTGAGTTCGCTTTTTCGCTGCTCGAGCCAATTGTCCTGGCTGCCACTGCCCACCAGGACGATGCGCAGATCGGCCTGCGGCAGGAGCCGCCGGGCCGCTTCGACGATCGTGTCCAGGGCCTGCGCCGACCCGAGGTTCCCCGCAAACACGACACAGAAGTGCCGGCGCAGGGTGTCTAGCAATTGCGCCGCTCGCTCGCTCGGCTGGCTGCCCGTCGTTGCCAGGTAGGGGTTGGGCAGATAGTGGATCTTTTGCGGCTTGTCCGTCAGTTCCGCTACGGGTGCGATGAAGGCGCGGGACTGCACCAAGATGCGATCGCTGGCGCGATAGATCCGCCTGACCACCCATGCCACGGCTTCCAGCCCCCATGGGTTCTTGAGATAGCCGGTGGCCGAGAGGCTCTGTGGCCACAAGTCCTGCACCCACAACACGAGTGGAATTTTTCGCAGGCGTGCCAGGAGCATCGCGGGAACTGCTTGCAGGATGGGGGAGGGGGCAAAAACAAAAATCGCATCGAAACGCTTGCCCCTCAAAAGCCAAGGCCCCAACAGCGTTGCCGCGGCAACGAAAGACACATAGTTGGCGGCCAGGCGCCACCCGGATTTCTTCCCGCGGGCAAAGAGGGGCACACGCACGATGTCGACTTGTCCACGCTGTTCGCGAGTGATGCCCCAGGCGCGATAGCCCGGGAAGACTTCGCCCCCGGGATAGTTCGGTTTTCCCGTCAGGATCGTGACCTTGATTCCCAGCGCCTGCAGCGAGTCCACGAGACCGGTGATGACGAACGTTTCAGGCCAGTAGTACTGGGTGATAACCAGGAGATTCATCGCGGCAACTTCATCCTTGTGCATGGGCTGCTCGCGCGTACTGCCGCACGATCTGCTCGTACAAGGCCCAGTAGCGCGCTGCCTGGCCGCTCCAGAGGAATTCACCCATGACGATGTCCCGTAGCCGCTCGCCCTGCGATTCCAAGGTGTCGGGCTGCGCCAGCAACCTGTCCAGTGCCACGGTGATGGCCTGAGCATCGACGGCCACCATGGTTCCCGCGCCACGCGCCTGGAATGGCTCGAGACCGCAGGCATCCGTGAAAAGCGCCGGGCAACCGCATGCCCCGGCTTCAAGGACTACGATGGACATCGCCTCGCTGCGCGAGGGAATGACCAGCAATTGCGCTTCACGAAGTGCCGCGGCCTTGTTGCTCCCTTGCAGGAAACCGGGAAAGTGAACGCGATCGGCCAGCCCCTTCGCATGGGCCAACTCCTTCAACTGCGGCAGCAGTCCACCATCGGGGCCGCCGAGAACGAGATGATGCTGCGGCCATTTGGCGGCCAACGCCATGAACGCTTCGAGCAGCAGGTCCGGCCCTTTGATCGGGTTGATTCGCCCGAGGAAGAGAATGAAGGGCGCCGACCCGACGCCCAGGCTTACGCGGAGCTTGGTGCCCTCGCCGGCGGGCTCGGCAAGGGTGTATTGGCCTGGATCGATCCCGTTCGGAATCGTCTCCAGGCGTGATGCCTGCGCACCCAGTGCGAGGAAGTGTCCCCGTTCATCCTGCGTGATGCAAATGCCGCGCGCTGCATCCCGGACCATCCCTCGGCTCACCAGGTGCGTATACACACGCTTGAACAACAGGGATCGGCCGAAGGCGGGCAAGGCCCCCGCCGGACAAAAAACGAAAGGTCGGCCGAGGCGCCGGCAGGCACGCCAGACCAGCAGATTCAGGAGGGTCCAATTTCCGAACAATTGCACGATATCGGCCTGCGCCACCCACGACTCGATCTGGCGCACGGATACCTTGGGCACGAAAAAGCGGGGCTCGATGCAGGGCACGGCCTCGATGCGCAGGCGGGGCGTGCCGGCCGCGCGGCTCGTGGCTGCGCCGATGTCCAGCGTCAGGATGGTGCAATCGACACCCAGCAAAGCCAGCTCGCGGCTGATCTGGAACGCGCGCTCTGCAGTCCCTCCACCCGATACCGGATCGAGGAGGTGGTTCACATGCAGGACCCTCATGCCGCTCCAGCCCTGTTCGATGGCGGTTCGTGCTCCCGGATGAAGCGTCGCAAGGCGTCCTCCAGCGAGACCGGCGGGATGAAGCCGCTGGCCCTCAGCTTTCCTGGGCTGTAGATTAATCGTGTGTTCGCGTTGGAGCGCCCCATCACTCGCAGCAGGACTTCGAGCAGCATCCGTGGCAGGGGTAATGGTTGAACCGGAAAATCAGGAATCGACAACTCCTCTTGCAGGATTCGCTCGACATCCCGGAAGTTGTTGATCGGTTCGAGGTCGTCGGAAATGATGAACCGCTCGGCCGGCTCGGCCAGCGGCAACCGAGACAGGTGCAACAAGGCTGCAATGACGGTCTCGATCGGCACGAGATGGGCCCGGCGGTCGCCGAATAGACAGGCGCGCAGATAGGACAGCAGCATGGAGCCTTCGCGCAGATCCCTGATCGCCTTGGTCAAGGCCAGGCTTCCGTCGCCGAACACGGATGACGGTCGCACGATCACGCACTCGAAGCGCCCCGCCACCTTGTCCACCAGGACTTGTTCGATATCCAGCTTGATCTGGCCGTAGGCATTTCTCGGCTGGCAGGGCGTCGTTTCGGTCGCGACTGGGTCGTCGACCTGTCCGTAAACCGAGACGGTGCTGCAATGAACGAGCCGGGAGATCTTCCCTGACGCACAGCACTCGACCATGTGCTCGGCCGCCTCGATGGCACCCGACGCGACGGTCGCCGTCGAATAGGCCAGGTTGAATACCGTGCATCCAGGCTCGAGCAGTCGTTCCCAGGTCGCGGGGTCGGCCAGATCCCCGACCACCCATTGCACACCTGGCAAGGACGGCGATTTCGGCGGCTCCCGGCGCGTCAGGGCCCGCACCTGCTCGCCACATGCGGCCAGCTGCTCGATCAGGTGACGTCCGATGAAGCCCGTTGCCCCCGTGACGACCATGCTCATTCCAACATTTCCCTCACTTCCTGAACCAGGCGTTGCGCGGCGCCGCCGTCCAGGCGGTACAGATAGCGTTGGCGCAAATGCTCCCGGCCTGCGGCATCGAGCGACATGTCGCCCAGATAGCGGCCGCAGGCTTCGACCAGGGTCGTGATGTCGTGGGCGAACGCCATGCCTTCGCTGCTGCGCAAGTGCGCCAGGTGCTCGAGATCATAGGCGCGGGCGGGTCGATCCCAATAAGGCAGACTGGGATCTTCCCAGGCGATGCCGATCGTGGGAACGTCGAGCGCCACGGCGTCGAGATTGATCGAGCCGGCAGATGCCACCACGACGCTGGCATTCCTGATCACGGACGCCAGGTGCTCCAGCGGCCCGAGGTCGGGCGGATCGATGACCACCTTGGGCATGATGGCGGCCCACCCCCAGCGGGCTTGCCACATCCGGTCCTGCGGGTGGCAGCGGCACACCAGGACCACATCGTCGCCGAATGCGCCTGCCTCGACATGTCTGGCCAGCTCGCGCAAAAGCTCCGGTTCGTGCGGCCCCAGGCGTGGCGCGTTGGCAGCGAACAGGATGTAGCGGCTGTTGGCGGGAGCGCCGATCCGGCACAGCAGGGATGTCCTGTCCATGGCCTCTACCTTGGCATAGGCGTCCATCTGCAGCCATCCGATGACGGTGATGCGCTCGGCGGGGATGCCGTGATACTCGATCAGTTCCTCGCGCACGATCTCGTTCTGGGTGACGATGCGCGCAATTCCCGGACACACGGGGCCCTTTGTCGTTGGTTGGTCCCAGCTTCCGTTGATGCCCAGAACCGGCACCTTCGCCTTGCTGGCGGCCAGTGCATAGGGCGTCACCATGTGCGTCTGGATCATCGAAAGGATCACCAGGTCCGGCTGGAGTTGAGCCAGTTGCCGGTTGACTGGGTCAAACGCCTGCCAGCCGGCGTAGTAGAGCCGGAAGAGGGCCCGATAAAGCCACTTAGACCGCGCGAACGGCACGCCGAAAATGGGCGACATCGGCAGCCCTTCTCGAAGGTAGATCCTGCGGATGGCCCAGGATTGTTTCAAGCGGCCGGCGAAGCCCCCGAAACCCGAGATCGTGTTGAACCGGTAGGTCAAGGACATGTGGATCGCCAGCCCCGCCAGGTAGCGGGCATAGAGTGTCCAACGCAGGACGACTGCCGCCGCACCGGCTTCCACCGCAGACCGGCGCGGATGATAGTAAGGGAGCCATTGACCACCCTCGGCCTCGACGACTGCGCGGTCATCTGGGTTCGGTGAAATAACGCTCACCTGCACCCCTTCACGACCGAGCAGCAGGCGCAACGCATCGGAGCGCAGGAAATTCCGCGCCATCAGCGGCGACGGCAGTACAACCAAGATTTTCTTGCCCATTGCGATCAGCGCTTGATACCGTCTGCCGGCTGCCATTGGCGCCAGCACTGGTCGAGGAGCCACCATGCCGCGACCAGGCCGACGGCGACCACCGTGTGAATCAGCGAAATGAACGTGGCAAAGATGGATGTCGTGAAAAGTGTGAAGCCCAAGTAGCCGTACCATGCGGACAACGCGAACCCGAGCGCGCCTGCTACCTTCTGCAGTCGCAGCAGGACCTCCTGAAACGCGATGACGCAGCCGAACGAAACGACGCTGAATGCGAAAAAGCCCGGCCATCCGAAATTGACGTAGCCTTCGCCGGTGGCCGGTACCGGGCTTGCGCCCGCCAAGACCGAGCGCGGGTTGTATTCGGTCCCCGATGCCAGGAAAGCATGCATCGCCGCTTCGAGGTTGAAGCGCTCATGGGGCAGCAGGCCCTTCAGGTTCGGCATGGTCGTGCCACCGAGGTACCCATGCTGCTCGACGAAGGGTACCGTCGCAGCCAGAGTTTCCGAATACACCCCTGCAATGCGAAAGATGAATTGCTCCCAGATCGCGCGAAGGCTGTTGGTTTCAGCGCTGAAATAGGCCAAGTAGGTCAGGGCAGTGGGCACGAACGCGCACAGCAGCAGCAACAGCGTCTTGTGGTTCAGGCCAGCCGAGAGCGGCCTGCCGCTGGTGCCCAGGAGGCACGCATACGCAATGAACAATACCGCCGCCATATGAAGGAGGGCCGCTTTCTCTGCAAGAAGCAAAGGTGGGAGCAGGCACGCCCCGACGATGGCCAGGCTCCGTACGCGCGGCCGGCCGCCGGCTGACGCCATGGCCATGGTGAGGGCAGCGGCCAATGCCGGGAAAACGAAGAATCCCAACCTGAAGAACGGATATTCCGGCAGGCCGTACGTGATGGCCCGATATTCAAGAATATTGAGCCGATTGATGCGCCCCGCCAGCAGGTCAAAGAGCAGGAAACGGCCCGTCTTGACGTAATAGGCCGCGAGAATCGCCACGCTCGCCAGGAGCAGGAGGTCACGCAGCAGGCGGTCCGCTGCAGCAGTGTTGGGCAGGCGGTCGGCCGGAGCCCGCTTCCAGGCCACGTAAGGTCCTGCCAGCAGGTAGAACGTGCCGGGCTGAAGTACCAGCATCGCCACGTATTCCTTGCTCAGTAACGAGCCGAGCGCGAAATGCGGCTGCGTCATGACCAGGATGCTGCCGACCGCGGTGAACAGGAACATCCCCAGGAAAGTGAAGGTGATCACCGGCATCGCGGCCAATCGCGGCAGCCGCGCGATGGCATAGAGCCCTGGCGCATAGGCGGCCAACACCAGCAGGTACAGCAGGTAGTGATGGGTTTGCATGCTGTTCACGGTCAATCCCGCGAGGCTCGATAAGCCCGGATACGAAAAAGCAGGCGCCCCAGGAGGGCGCTGGCGACCATGCGGCACGTTCGCGGCGAGAACACCCGCGCTGGGTATTCTCGCAAGGCCTGCAGGAGCGCCTTGGTTGCCGAAGCCGGCCGGCCTGCATGGAGATGAAGTTGTGCGCACGCCAGCTGTGCGCTGCAGCGGGCTCGCGGCGCCTCATCGCTGACCCACTGCGGCAAATCCTCCCGATCGAGCAGTCCGGCCACGATCCGCACCGGCTCCTGCGCGCGCGCCACGTCGGCACGCCGGTACGTCTGTGACACTTCGTGCACCCGGAATGACGCCAACGCCCTTGGAATGCGCAGGAAGTCCCCCTGTAAGGCAAGCCGCATCCAGAAATCGAGATCAGGGTTCTGCCGCAGCGCGGGGTTCCAGGAGCCTGACCGCAGCCACGCGGTGCGGCGGAACAGGGCGCCAGGGCCTGGCTGGCAGACCAAGTCCAGAACGAGATCGCGGCGACTGTAATCGGGCGCCGCAACGAGCCGCACGGTGTTGGAATGCTGGTCGATCAGGGCGAAGTCGGGGTAGGTGGCCACGATGGCCGGATGGGCCTCGAACGCCGCGACCGCCTGCGCGATGGCGTCCGGATGTAAAACGTCGTCCGCACTCAGATAGCCCAGTAACTCGCCGCGGCTCATCGACCAGCCTCGGTTGAGGGTGGCCGACTGACCCGCGTTGGGCTGGCTTTCCCAACAGAAGGCATCGCCGTACTGCGCGAGCATTTCGCGCGTGCCATCGGTGGAGCCGTCGTCGATCACGATCAGCTCGATCGCCGGGTAAGTCTGGCGCAACACGCTGTCGATGCATTCGGCCAGATAGTGCGCGTGGTTGTATGCCGGCACCACGATCGAAACGAGCGGGCGTTCAGTCATGGGGCGCTCTCCCGGGCCAGCCTCGAAACTCCGGCAGCATGTGGCCCAGCAGGCAGGTCAGCCACAGGGCATTCACTGCGGCCCTGAGCGTCCATGCCAGGGCGGCCCCGGTGATGCCGGCCTGGAGGGTCAACCACCAGGCCAGGGCCGCATAAAGGGGCAGCTCGATCAGGCTCACCTTGCCAACCACATCGGCGTGGCCGGTGGCTTGCAGCGAGGTTTGCGGCACTTGCGCCAGGACGTTGAACCACACCCCGACAGCGAGGATCTGCAGCACGGGGGCACTGTGCTCGGCGATCCGCTCGCCCACCCACAAGGTCAGGATGTCCTGGCCCAGTACAACCGCTACCAGGGCAACCGGTGTCGCGGACATCAACAGCCAGCGCAGGCACTGGCTTCCCAGGGCGCGCAGTTGCGCCCCGCGCTGAACACTCATTGCGGGGTACATCGCCCCTAGCAAGCTGGCTGAAAAAATCCAAAGCTTTGTAATGACCTCATACGGAACCACATAGTGAGTCACGGCTTCTAGCGACCACAGCCGTGCGATCAGCAGCCGATCGATCACCATCATCAATGGCACCGCGAGGGTCGAGGCCGTCAGCCAGCCCCCGTCTGACAGCAGGCGGCGAACGATCTCGCGCTGGAGATGCATCTTGGGTGATCCCAGGGCCACGAACCGGAAGCACAGGATGGCGAAGCCCGCCATCATCAAACAGCGGGTCAAGGCGATGACCGCGATCACCCAGTCGACGCGTGGCTCGAACTGGATGACGACCAAGGGCGCGAGGTAATTCAGTGCGCTCGCAGGAAGCTTGACGGCATTGACCAGGTCGAACCGTCGTTCCGACTCCAGCGCCGCCCTGAACGCGGAACTCAGGACCAGGGAGGGAACGGAAAACGCGAGCCACCAGAACGCCCTTCGGGCTTCGTCGGCCAGTCCGGGTGGAATGGAGAATGCGTACGACACCAGCCAGGGGACGGCCACCGCAAGCAGGGCGCCACCCAGCAGCGCCAGCGCGGCATGGACCGACAGCGAATGCCAGAAGAGTGCCGCATGCTCGCCGGCATCGGCGTGCTGGCGGCTGAACGCCATCAGCCGGGTCGTTGCCCGACTGACCCCGAAATCGAATAGTGCGAAATAGCCGGTGACGAGCCATCCGAGGGCAAGTATGCCGAAGCGTGTGTCGCCCAAGGCCGTGATGAGAATGGGGACGGCAGCCAGCGCGATGACGATCGGTGCGGCATGCCCGGCCAGATTCCACCCGGCGTTGGCAATGTGTTGCCGCGCGTTCATCTCGGTTGGCGGTCAACGGCCAGCGGAAGCAGGCAGCGTGCGATTTCCAGGTCCGTCGGGTCGTCGATATCCAGCGAGGACAGACGATCCATTTCAAATCCCAGGACGCGATCGCCATACAGGCGTCTCCGTTCAACCACGTCGCTGGCCGATACGATCAGGATGGCCGGCCCGTTCCTGGCGAAAAGCTGCGCCTTCTCCTGCCGGCGCAGCGTTTGCCCGTGGGGCGACTGCAGCCACAGCGCCCCCGATTCACCCACGGGTTGCATCAATGAGCCGGGGCTCATGTTGTGCGGGACGGTCATCACGCTGACCAGCGTATCCGGCGCAGTCTCGATGAACTGGCGATGGGCGTCAGCCAGCTGCCTGGCCGTGCGAAACGGGGACGTCGGTTGCAGGTAGGCCACGGCATCGAAGGCCTGGCCGGCTTGCGCGCAATGCGCCAGCGCATGGGCGATCACGTCCAGGGCGGGCGCCGCATCACCAGAAAATTCGGATGGCCGCAGGAACGGAACCTCGGCTCCTGCGAGGCGTGCCACCTCGGCGATCTGTGGATCATCCGTGGAAACCACCACGCGATCAAAACAGGCAGCCCGCAGAGCCGCTTCGATCGTCCAGGCAATCAACGGACGATCGCCCAGCATCGCCACGTTCTTGCGCGGAATGCCTTTGGAGCCGCCGCGCGCAGGGATCAACGCGAGTGTAGGCACGCGGGATGTCCAGCGATCAGTAGGTGATGAGCTTGTTGAGATCGAACTCGGCTGTTGCCAGCAGTTGCGCGATCCGGGGCCCGGCCTGACCATCGCCGTAGATGGGGTCGGACGGGAATTTGCGGGTTTCGAGTCGGTCCCTGATGGCCTGGGCGATCTCCTGGCGGGTATACCCGGCATCGATCACGTTGGCGCCGCGTTGGCGGGCCGTCTGGCGCGAGCCGATGTTGACGGCCGGGGTCCCGATGAACGCGCCTTCACGGATGGCGCTCGACGAATTGCCGATCAGGCAGCGCGTCATGTCCATCAGCGGCATGTAGATTTCCGGCGGAAGGTTCTTGACGTAGTGGAAGGGTGCCTCGCGGTGACGCTCGCGGAACTTGCGAATGCCCCGGGCCACGTCCTCCGAGCCGGCGTCCGCGTTCGGCCACAGCACGACGGCCGGCATCCCGATGTCGAGGCAGGCGCCGAGGGTGGCCTCGATCTGCGCCTCTCCGCTGCCGTATTCCCCCGTCACCGGATGCTGGGAGACCAGCAGAAAATCGCCGTTGATATCGAAGTTCGCGCCCACGCCTTCGGCGAACAGGCGCTCGCTGATGTCCGGCTTGTTGCGCAGGATCTCTGCCACCAGGTCCATGCGCGGGCAACCCACGTTGTGCACCGTGTGCGGCCGCTCACCCAGGCGGATGATGCGCTGCTGGGCGTCTTCGCAGGCGGGGAAATGAATGGTCGCGAACTTGGTGATCGCGTGGCGGATGTTTTCGTCGATGTTGCCCGACACCTCGCCGCCCATCGTATGGGCCAAGGGGATGTTCATGTAGGCAGCCGCCAGGGTGGTGGCCATGGTCTCGAAGCGGTCGCCCACCGTGAGGACGACATCGGGCTTGAGGGTCTCGAAAATGGTTGGCAACTCGATCAGGCCCAGGCCAGTCGACTTCGCCATGGTGGCGGGTGTTTCCCCTTCCACCAGCATGAACAGCTTGGCCGCTACCTTGAAGCCATCGCGCTCCATGATGTCGACGACGGCGCCATAGCGATCCAGCAATGCGGATGCGCCTGCAACCACCTGCAGCTCCAGATCCGGGTGGGCCGCGACTGCGCGCATGACCGCCTTGATGCTGCTGTAGTTGGCTCGCGAGCCAACAACGATACAAACCTTGCGCTTACTCACTTCACCCTCTGTTTCTGATTTCATTCAATGCCACGCTGCAGGCAGAATTCGGTGTAAATCCGCTCGCGATGCCACTCGTCGGCCATGGGTTCACCCGCGAACTCATGGAAGCACGGCGTTCCCAGCGTCCAGTGCAGTAACTTCGCGTCGTCGTTGCGCCCGAATTCGTCGGGGAGCCAGTTCCAGGTCTTGGGCAGTTCACCGATCTGGTCGTCCGCCAGCCAGGTAAACCGATGCAACTGGGCCCCGGTGGCCGTTTCAACGAACTCCGGTGTCAGCCGCCGATTGGCCTCGTGGCCGCAATTCCACAGGACGACGCTCGACCAGTTCTTGCGAGGATAATTTTCGTTTTTAGACCCGAGGTATTTCTCGGTCTTGCGGGTCAGGTAGTCGTGCTTGACCACTACCACAGCCTTCGATTCGTCCCGCAGCGCCCATAGCTTGGTGATGTCCTCACGCAGCAACATGTCGCCATCTAGGAAGATCGCCCACCCTTCGTAATTCATCAGGTGCGGAACCAGGAAGCGGCTGTAGATGAACTGGTTGCTGCCGTCCGTGTGCTTTTCACGATAACCCTGCAAGTTCTGGAGCGCCAGCGGATGGATGGTCACCGGCTCGGACGACTTGCGGATGATGCTATTGACGCAAACATGAAATGCGATTGCCTCGCGCGGGTCATAGCCTATGAACACGGAGATCATGCTGGTCTTTTGCCAAATACGAAAGAATTCGAATAAGAGCTGAATTTTAGAGTCGATCGTTCGCGCCTCATGAGCGCCAGTCAATATCGCTTGCTGCGATAAGTACGTCTGCCGCAATGTCTGCGCGGGCGATCGATCCGATCACCAGGTCGAGTTTTGCTGCCGGAATCCCGGTGCCTGGCTTCTTGACCGCCACCATGTCCGGCGTGATCGTCGTCCCCTTGGCGATATGTCGGACCGAGACGACACTCTTTTCGAAGATGGCCTTCATCTCCTGGACGTCGGACAGGTCGTCCTTGCTGACCGGGTGAGCCAGGATGGCATTGATCTCGCGCACCCCCCGAACCAGCGCGGCGAATTGGAGGGGTTCGGCGGAGTGTCGAGCGTCCGAGCCGTACATCGCCCGGCTGAAAGTCAGGTGCTTCTCGACCACCGTCGCGCCGAGCGCCACGGCTGCCAGGCAGGCGTTGTTCTCCAGCGTGTGGTCGGAGTAGCCGACTTCACAGCCCCATCGGGCGCGGATCTCGCCCAGCACGTTCAGGCCCACCTTTTCGGGCGGGCAGGGGTAGGCCGTCGTGCATTGCATGACGCACAGGCGATCGTGGTGCGCCCGGACCGTCCTGACGGCGGCATCCAGTTCGTTCCAGCTGCTCATGCCCGAAGAAAGCAGGACGGGTTTCCCCGTGCGCGCCACGGCGTCGAGCATCGGCAGGTTGGACACCTCTCCGGATGGAATCTTGTAACGACTGACGCCGACTCTTTCCAGCAGATCCACGGCCTCGATCGAGAACGGCGAGGACAGGAAGTCGATGTCGCATGATTTCGCATGCGCAGCCAGTTGGGCCCACTGCTCGGGGGTGAAGCCGGTTCTGGCGAAATACTCGAAACGCGGCTCGCCCTTGAAATACGGGGGCATCGGGGCATCGCGTAGGGTTTCTGCCGCCGGCAGGTGGGTCTGGAACTTGATCGCATCCGCCCCCACTTTCGCAGCAAGATCGATCAGGCACATGGCGTTGCCGAAGCTGCCATCGTGTACGGATCCGGCTTCGGCAATGATGTAAGTCTTGGTCATAGTGGTTTTGTCTAAAATCAAAAATTAGCAGTAGCCGCGTCTGCGAGCACCTGCGTGACACGTCTCGCATTGCGGCCATCGAACGGGTCGAGTTCCATGGCCTGGATGTCGAGACAACGTTTGACCCGCTCGCGTTCTTCCGGATCATTCAAGAGGCGCGTTGCCACCGACGCCAGTTCGGCCCGCTGTTTCAGGAAGCACACTCCCTCACCTTCGAACATGGATTGTCCTCCTTGCCCGAAATCGTCGAGAACGATCACAGGTATGCGCAGCAAGATGGCCCATCGCACCGTGCTCGACATGGCGGCGACGAACAAATCCGCCGCCGCGATCGTTTCGATGAGGGATTGCTCGGCGATCACCGCGCCGTGGGCCGCGGCCGCTTGCTCGTAATCGCCCCGTTTAGAGCGGGGGTGCAGCGACAACACCACATTGGCGCCGGTTGCAGCCAGACTCGCGAACAACTGCTCGATCAGGCCCCAGTGCCCTCGCGCCCCCAGTAGTCCGTGTTCCATGTGCTGCGGCACCGCGCAGACGACCACTGGTCGATCGGGTCGTAGGCGGTACTGGCGGTTCAATTCCTGGCGGATCTCCGCGGTGCGGCGCGATGCATGGTGCAGGAAATCGAGTGAGCTCTGTCCCGTTACGACCAGCTTGTCCTCGGCCACGCCCAATGAGATCTGCTTGCGGCGATCGAAGGCCCCGAACACCGTTGCCACGTCTGTCACGCCGCCGCCGTAAGCCCAGGGCTGGCGGAACAGACCATCGAACATGATCTGCGTCCAGGCTTGACCCGCTGTCAGGAACATACTTTCCTGTCCATCGCGGACCCGGATGTTCTGTGCGTAACGCTGTCGCATCGTCCGTTTGAGCCAGCGCTCGAGTCCCCAGCCGCGCGCGGGATCGAACTTGGTCTTGCCTTGCCGCACGAGCCAGTCGGCATCTGGGTCGGACAAGGCAAACGGAATGGCCACGGTCCGGATCCGCAGGCGGCGCGCGGCCAGCACGACACCATATTCCCAGCCCAGGCAGCGATCATCGGCAACCACCACTGCATCTATCGGACCCCGCTTGCGCAGTTGCTCTAAAGCTCTCGCTCCCGTCACGATGCCACGCAGGGTAGCCAGCACGTCGGCAAAGGCATCTGAACGCAAGAGGCGAGCGCATTTGCCCAGGATCCCGAGTAAACGGGGTAGCGTGAGCCAGCCATAGTGGCCTAGCAGCTCGGGCAACAAGCCAACCTCGACCCCGTCCAACTTGCCGGGTGCGATTTGGCGGCGCAGATGCGCTGATTCGAGCAGCGCCATCGGCCGCTGCCCTGTCTCCACGAGCGCTCGCATCGAAAACGTCAGCTCCAACGTCGGAGCCAGTCGGTTGCAACAGAAAACGATCATGGGGCCGAGCGTCCGGGAGTCGGCGACCCGTCGGGTTCGGTCGCCGCGATGAGGGCTTCGGCCATCCCCGGCGCCACCTCGGCTTCATCGAGTTCTTCGACCGCCTCCACATTGGCCTCCAGTACGCCGGGTACGCAAAGCCGGGCCAATGCCGAGACAAACGTCACGACCTCCTCGCGGTGCGGCTTCTGGCCCGCCGCGATGCTCGCCAATTGCGCGGCCAGTCCCGCGCGGTCTTCGATCCGCATGGCTCCGGGGCCGTGCTGGTACCACGCCGCACCGAACAGCAGGACGGGGACGCCCGCGCACAGCGCATCCCACCCCACGCTGCCGGTAACGGTGGCCACGGCCTGTGCCGAGCGGACCAACTGGGCGCTCGGCATGCCGCGTGGCAGAAGGACCACCGAGGGATGGCGGTAGATCTGCGCGTAGAAGGCGGCGCTGCGCTGCACCTCGCCGCGGCCGAAGGGCTGAAGCTGCCAAGGGTGCTCCTTGACGTAAAGCTTCCATCCTGGCGGCAACGCCGACGCCAGCAGATCCACGATCAGGGTCTGGTCCCCGAAGGCCCCGCCCATGGGGACCGTCGCCCGCTCGGGCTGGTAATGCAGGGCCAGGAAGACGAACTTTTCATCGCCTTCCGGTTGCCTGGCCAGGGCGTCATGCAGCCGTGTGAGCGCGCGCTTGAACAGGATGCCTTTCACGCGCGACACGAAAGTTTCGAGCTGACCCGCCCGGCCATGAGGGAAGCGGGCCGAGCGCAGGTAGGAGTTGGGCGTTGACCCGTGGCCCGATCTTTTGAGCAGCACCAGTGAGCGCTTGACTTCGTGCAGGATTGAATGAGTCAGGGACGGCAGCTGCGCGCCGGAGTTCAATTGGTACCGCTCGAGCTTCCTAGCGAAATTGGCGGGCATGGCCGATCCGCCTGCAAAGGCGTCGCGCAGCCAGGACTGGAACGGTGCGGGGAGGTCCTCGATCGCTGCGGGTGGTGTCGTCTCCCGCCATGAACGCAAGGCTGGCGAGCCCTGGTCGTAATCGGCCACGGGGAAGACCCGGCCGGGCAGTCCCAGGCGCTCAAACATCAGCGTGGGAATGCCCAATTGCTTTGCCAGCGAAAAGAGCACGTAATCAAAGACGATGTGCGGTGCGATCGAGAACACGATCAGGTCCGGGCGCAGGGCGAGGATGGCCCCGAGCCAGTAACGCAGCAGGACATGGTAGTGGCGCCGACGTTGGTCGTGCGTGAAGCCTGCGCCGCAGCCGGGATCCATCCGGTCCATCATGTGCAGCGCGATGCTTTCGTTGAACGCCAGCGCCTTGAGTAGCGTCGGTTCCAGGGCGGGCAGGTCCCAGGGTGCGTTGGCGGCGGGCAGTCCAAGCGCCGCATCGGTGCTCGGGATGAAGTGAACGTCCGGGTTGATCGCGGCAATCGCCGCCGCGTCGGACGGCGAGGCCGTCCACAACGCCGGCAGCCACCCGGCCTGCTCGAAGCAGTGGCGGCCGATGGTGTGCCAGACGGGGGCCGAGCACTCAATGTAAAAGACCCGTTTTGTCATGTGGGATGCGGGGAACGCTCGAGACTTGCTCGCCAGTGAAATCAGCGTGCCAATGGCTGCCTGGATACCGCTCAAGCAGGTTTGAGCGCAGATTTTCTCCTGATCAGGAGTGAGACTTTCTTGTGGTGGCGCTCAAATAAATAGTACATGCCCAACGCGATTGCATTGGACAGGAAAAATACTGTGAAAACTCGTGTCCAGCCGGTAAGGAAGGAGAGAGAAACCAAGACCGTGTAGTGCGTCAAATACAGCGTGTAGGAGTACGAGGCCAGCCACTTCGAGAATTTTGAGAAAGAGGCTGAAAACTCCTTGTCTTCAACGAATTTTATTGAAACGATGACGGCCAAGGCGATCAACAGGTTCAATGCAAGGTCGTAGAACTTGTCGGGTGCAATTTTCAGCCTGTAGGCTGCCAATGCCAGCACAGCGAGCAGGAAGGGAAGCCAGCGAGCTTTGGGGAATTGGCTCCACGTCAGGGCTGCTACTGAGCCGGCCGCCCACGTGAAAGCCAGCATCCCTACCGTGGCGTTGAAGGCAAAAATGAAAAAACCGATGGCGATCAATGGGATCGACCATATGGGCAGTTTCCGCAGGAAGAAGATCCCGCCGAATGCCATGTAAAACCACCATTCCATCGCCACGCTCCAAAGTGGGCGACCGGTCCCCAGGCGATCGATCTCGGGGAATGCCAGATACCGCCAAAGGGGGAAGTCCTGAAGCATCGCGGCATTGAGTGCCAGGGTCCCAGGATCATGGGGGCCCTCAAGCTGCAGGAGGGTGCCTGCACCGACGATGAATATCAACGCCGGGATGTATGGCGTGAAAACCCGTGCGAATCTGTCGATGAACCAATCGGAAAAGGTGGTCTTGCTTCTTGCGCTGAGCGTTATCAGGAATCCTGAAAGAACAAAAAATACCACCACCCCCAAGTCTTGCATGGGAAGCTTGGGGGCCAGGCCGGATGCACTGAGGGCATGCCCGATCAGGACCAGCTGGGCCGAGCCGCCCCTCAGGAAATCAAGGAGCGCAGACTGGGGGGCAGTGAGTGTGAGGGTGCTTTTCACTGTGCTATTTCAGTAGGGCGGTGGCCACTGCTGCCAAGCGGCTTCCGGCCTGTCCGTCGAGGCTTCCCCAGCGATTCGAGACGTCGCGCTGCGCAGATGCAAGCCTGGCCCTGGATTCGTTGCTCTCGCAAACCAGGTTCAGGTGTTCGAGGAAATCCTTTTCGGTCTCTACGCAGATGCAGCCGGGCACATCGATAAAGTCGGTGTAGCGTGTCTCGAAGCAGTCGAACAGCAAGGTCGGGATGCCCGCCGCGATCGCCCAGGCCGTGATCGACGACCCGTTTAGCGTCGTGAACATGTCGCAAGCCGCGATCAATTCGTCGGCGCCCGTGACCCGGCACGGAAGGCCCAGGTCACGCGCTGCCTGGTATTCCTCAGGCAAGGTCTTGGGGTGGACGCTGATCATGACGTTGACCGAGTGGCGATCCCGGACGTCGGCCAACGCGCGTGCCCAAGTGGTCGCAATCGCTGCATAGTTCGGGAACTGGATCGGACGCCCAGCCAACCACGGAAACAGATTGACGGGCCAGCCGCAAACCAGCAAGGGCTTGGAGGGATCCATGCCCGCTTCAGCGCATAGCCGCGAACGCAAGCCAGTTCGATCGGCCAGGAATGCCGTCAGGCGGTCGTGAACCGGCGATCCCACGACTCTCAGGCGATCGCGCGGCAAACCCTGTTCCACCAACGCATCGGCGGCCACCTCCGACTCCGCGGTAATCGCTTCCACGGGCTCCGACAACGGCGACCAGGGCCGGCCCTGGATCAGGCCCAGCATTTCGAGGGCCAGGGCGCGTGACCCCGGAAGGCGCAACACCTGGGTGCCTTCCCAGTCCAGTACCCAGTGCGGAAACAAGCGCGCCACCACGGCATTCAGGGCGGAGCCCGACACGTGGTGTTCGGGGTGCGCCTTGGCGTAATCCGCAGTCTCGCGTAGCGAAAACATTGCAAATGGCGTGATCAGCCGGGGGATGCCCCGCTTGCCGGCGGCAACGAGCAGGAAGGGCAGGTCGGTCCCCGGCGTATCCTGTCCCACGACGACGAGACACGGGTCCAGTCGCTCGAGAACCTCCAGCATCATCGCGAACCGGCTGCGGAATCGACGCATATCCCGCACGCAGTTGGCGACTTCGCGTGCACGCACCCTCGCGGCATGGCGCATATCGCGCAGCACGGAGCACATGACGTAGGCGGGCGCCAGCACTCCCGCCAGGATTCGAGTGCCAAGCCCCGTTGCTTTCCGTTGCAAAGGCACGGCCTGTTGCTGCGGCAGGGGGCCTGGGCGTTCAAGGGGTTGCGTCGGAAGCTGCGTCGAAGGCGAGGCCGCCTCATGGTCAAGGCGCCCGTCGGCATCCGCCCAGGCATATCCCCGATCGATCAGAGTCCGCGTGTCTTGCGGGAGCCGGCGATAGCTTCGCTTGACGAACAGGAAGACCACGGGCCGACCGAGCCTCCCGTGAAACTCATCGGCCACACGCAGGAGTTCGGGAAATTCCCCGTACTCCAGAACGGCAAACAGAATGGGTTGCGTTGCTTCAGTCATCCGGGACGCGCCAAGCACACGCGAAGGCGGCGATATTGCCGACATGGTTGCCCATTCAGGCGTCGCCTCGAAAGTCGAGGGCCTGAAATTCGGTTGCCGACCATTCAGGCAGCCTTGTCGTAGGCCATCTGGTAATGGTGGTGGTGCTGGCCTACCGGCTGGCCCGCTGCCTGGGCCGCGCGTAGCCGTGCCGGCATATCGATCACCTTGAGTCCTGCACGCCGGCAATTCTCCAGAACCTCCGGCGTGTAATGCGCATCGGACCACATCCCCAACCTTTCCGAGCGGTTCAGGAGGTACTCGCAATGGCGCTCCAGGTGTTGGTCGTCCAGTGCATAGGAGATCCAGAAGCCCGTACGCTCCTCTGGCGGGAAAGGCGCTTGCAGGAACTCGGGGAGTTTGCCTTGCAAGTAAGGCCCGAGGGCCAGGCCGGGCAGCCCTCGAACGCACCGGCCCAGGCCTGCATGCTGGATACGCATGCTCCAGACGCCGACGTCGCCCAGGCCGTTATTCAGATAGCGGTCATGGAGGTGGGCGGATGTGCCCCGAAGAATCCGGTTGTGCGACTCCTTGCGGACGATGAGTCCGCCGGAGGTGCGTCGGTGATCCTGGAGATAGAAGCCGAACCTGATCAGCGAATAGCGGCCTTGCCAGTCTGGCGCATCCAGATTGGACCGGTCGGTATTGTCCCGATGCCAGCCCCCGACATCCTTGCCTGCCTGGTAGTTGTGGCCCAGCACGGCGTAGCCGCCGTCGCCGAAATACGCGACTTCGCTCTTGCCCAGGATCGCACGCGCCGCACCCAACAGGCGCTCGTCATAGATCCAATGATGCAGATGCGGGTCGGCCAATGCATCGACCACCGGTTCGCCGCGCTCCTCCCGACCCTTCAAAGAGGCGAAGACCTGCGAGCGCATCTCCAGGAACTCTTCGGGCTCGAACAGGTTTCTCAAAACCAGAAATCCGTCCTGCCAGAATTTTTCAGTATCGACCTGTACCGGGTAACCCATTGCTTACTCCTCGACCTCGACGCCCCGCAGCGCGTCGCACATCCATGTGCCGCTTCAATCTCACACGCCCGCGGGCATGGAGCGCCGCAACACGACGATCTGGCGCTGCCACAACAGCGGAACCAGCCATTTTTCCATCGCCAACAGGGCCGTGTCTGGAATGACCGCGCCATTCTTGCCATTGAGGAACCGGAACACCCGGTTGTACGCCTTGCTTCTCGTCAGGATCGCATCGACATGGACGCGCCGGACCTCCGTGGCATCCACCGCGGCGATCGCCGCATCGAGGTCCTCGCCGTCCAGGATGGTCTTGATGCCCTTGACATGCGTCTCGGTGGCGCGTCGACCGTAGTCCAGGACAATCAAACCTCCGGGGCGCGTGATCCGCACCATTTCCGGCAGGATCGTGGCCAGGCCGCCGATGCCCGAGAGGCTCCTCAGGCAAATCACGTTGTCGTAGCTCGCATCGGCACACGGTATTCCGGTCAGCAAATTGCCGGTGACGGCGCTGCTCGCCGGATAGTGCCGGCGGACATGGTCCACGAACTCCTCTGACAGGTCCATCCCGTCATACCGGGCGACTCGGGGCAGATGCCCGATGAATCGCCCGATGCCGATGGTGCAATCGAACACGCTGCCCGCGAGCAATTCGGCCAGCAGTTCCCGTTCGATCCGGTCTCGCAGGTGGTCGAGCCGATTATTGAGCTTGCGCTGGTACCGGGCGACTGCATCGGCGCCTTGATGCAGTTGGGCGTAGCGCTGCTGTCCCTCTGCAAGCCCCGTGGGCGTATTCATGGTCATGGGATGTGTTTGTTTCAAATTGAGTCTTGAGCCCTGAAGCGGAAGACGTGGGCCGCACCACGATGACCTGCGGTCGCCGCATACAGGTGTCGGCCCTCCGCGCAGAGCCGGTAAACCCACCAGCCGCCTTCGCCACTGCCAGGTTGTGCCAGCTCGACGGGGCCCACGGGTTGCCACCGGGAACCGGCGCCCAGTTCCCATAACTGGGCCGCTTGGCGATCGGAGTGCCCAGTTGCGACGACCAGTCGCCCGTCGAAAACGATGGCGTCGTTCATGATCAGCGAATCCTCCATCAGCCGGGGTGCTGCGCCCACGGCCAGGGCTCCCCAGCGATCGCCGTCGAATGCCCACACGTTGGAAACGCCGGAAGGCGTGTCTGTGGGGCGCGACACCGTCGCCACGAGCCGGTTGTCAAATTCGCACAGGCTCAGTACGAAGGGAATGCCCGCCTGCGACCAACTTCCGCGCAGGCCGCTGCCGCCGACTTTCTCCCAGCTCGTACCGTCGTAGCGCCAGACCGTTGCGCCGGGCCCGGTCAACTTCCCGGTGCCTGTCGCGGCGTAAAGGTGCCCGCGCCAGGACAGCAGGCAATAAATGGTTCGTGCACCCTTGCCCCATCCGTCGTCGGGGGTGGGTAGATACGACCAACGGCCATCCTCGCCCAGCACGGCAACGCGTGGCTGGCCCCATTGCCCCATGACGACACGGTCACCCCATTCGGCGAAGCAATAAGGGCCGCACTTGTCGTCAAAGTCGAGCCCCTGGCTCAGTGGTGTCCAGCGCTCGTCTGCGAACTGCCAGACGCCCCTTCGTTCCGCCACGAGGAGCCGGCCTGCGTACACGAACAGATGATCCACGGACGACGGGGCCGGCCAGGGGCCGGTGTCGCCCCCTCCGATGCGTCGCCATTTCTCGGCGGAGAGGCGCCACACTTCGCCTAGCGGCCCATCCTGGCGTGGGCCCGTCAAGCTGGCGTACAAGTCGCTATCGAGCACGGCCAGGCCTCGCACCTTGTAGAAGGTATCGGCCGGCCACCCCAGGCCAGCGCCCCCTACGCACTCCCAGCGCCCGCCGCTGAAGACGGATGCCTCGCCCTCGATGCGGGGCGGCTTTGCTTCGCCCAGTCGCTGGGCGGCAACGGCGAACAAGGCATGTGTCTCTCGCGCGGCAAGCGCGCCGGCCTGGATCTCGCGCATGTAGCGGCGGATGCGAGCAGGCCAGCGCCGCAGGGAGTAGGCGACGACGCCCAGTAAAGCCGCAATGGCGGCCCATACGAAAAATGTCATGTCGAGACTCATGATTTTCCGGTCGGATTCAACAAGGCGCCCACCCACTCGCTCAGGGACGGTGTCCCGGGCGGATGGCGATACGGAGCCGCCTCTTCTTGCGTGAGGGGCCGGCCGTGGTGCGCATCACGAATCGCAGCAAGCATGGCTGGCAGGTCCTGCTCGTGTCGCACGGCATAGACCGCCGAGCGTGACTGGGCATCGGGCAGTGTTTCCCTGCCTGCAAACTGGCGGTAGCGCTGCGTGTTGCCCCACAGCAGCACAGGCTTCCCCATTTGCAGTGCCTGTTCGACCGTCGTGGAGAAATGACAGACCAGAAGATCGCAGTCGGCCAGCTGGTCCAGGAAGTCCTGCGACGTATCACACACCGACGCATTGGCTTGCGTGGGAAGCCTGGCCGCCAGCGCCTGGGCATCCACCTCGCGCTTGGGCCGCACGCGGAACACGAGTTCGACGTCGTCCAACACCTGGGCCGCCTTTGCCAGCCGCTCCATCCCCGCCAGATACTCCCCGGAGGTTTCGGCGATCCAGGGAAAGAAGTCCGACCAATTCTGGTAATTGCCTGCGTGCAGCACGCGGAAGGGGCGTGTCTTGTGGTCCCGATCGACGGAGGTGGGGTAGTCCAACTTCACCGGCTGGCATTGCACGTTCTTTCCGGCGCTTGTCGTGCAGGTATCGCGCCACTTCATGGCGGCAGGTGACCATATGCCAGCTTTATCCACCAGCGGATTGAAGGTGCGGTGCTCAAACAACGTCGCCAGGACACTGTCGGCAGCCGCACTGCCAGTTGGCGGGTGTGAGTTGTGATTCAACACCACGCGTTGTATCCCCGCACGACCTGCAGCGTCATTCAGTGCCGAAGCAAGCCAGGAGTTTGCTTCGAAGCCGAGGACGGCGCGAATGCCCATCGACTTCAACAAAGCCCCGCTCTCTTCTGATAGCGCTAGCATTGAAGGCACAATCTTCGCCACGTACGGAACATAAAGGGCCCATGCAAACTCCAGATGCGGGTCCTTCAGCGTCTCGCCAAACGCCCTGAGGGCTTCTACGACCTGAAGTACGCGTGAGTCATCGTCGCGAAGTGGAGATACCCGCAAAATGCTCGCCGTCGAGGCTCTCCAGGGCAGTTGACGATAGTCCTGCCAGAGGCCGGTCGTCGGTTGAATGACCACAAGATCGGCGCCCGCTGCTCGCACTACGGCTCCCCAGCCCGACCGAAGTTTCGGCGTGACCGCGGCGACCTTGAGGCGATCCCGTCGGTCAGTAAGCCAGAGTGCCGCTCCCATCAACCACCGATAGACCGACGGGAGAGGCGGCCTCACGCCTCGCACAGAATGGGCTAGGCCGTGTTCCCACATGCGCGGGAGCAGAATTTGCAACAGCGTGTGGTAATTCTTTGCCATCTTCCACATGCCTGCTTTATCGCGCACGAGCCATGGACCTTGGCGCAGGGACCTCCTCAGCCTGTGTTCAAGAAAGGCGATGAGCCAAAGCGATTGCCGAACCATGAGCCGCTGTGAAGGCGCAAGCTTAGAAAGCACTTGCGAATCATCCACCTCCCTCAATGCACGACGTCCCGCGACGACACATCGGCCTTGATCAAGGTCTGATAACTGCACGCGAGATGTCTCGAGATCCAGTCCGCACTCCCCTGCGCAAGCAGATGCGGAGGGTGTCAGGGCAACGAATCTATGAGTCGCGGGGGCCAGTCGGCTGCGCTCATTCACGTCCTCCCGGTCAAACAATACAGTCGTTGTATCGTGGGCGTGCATGCAGTTGATGGTGTATTTGCCGTCGGCAATCGATTAGGAAGTCGAATCTGAGCGCGTTGTGTACTGATTTTGGCTAGATGATTGCGTCCGTTTTGCCGCGGCTTGCTTGCAAGGGTCGGAAAGACCACTTGTGTTCAAGGCAGACTATTCCGTCAGTCATTGACGCGCCGGACTTGAAAAATCCACCAGGTAAAACTTCAAATGACAGGGCTCGCAACACGCGATCATGCCGTGTTCGACCAGACCAGAGGCTCACGTCCGCAAAATAGATGGACGGGACCAGCGACATGTTTGTCACTTCACATAGAGCCTCGTGTTCGAGCGACGAATTCTCGAAAAAGTCGTCCGAAAGCTCGTTGTCTAAGGTGGTGATTTTTCGATCAAACTGATCGCGAATCACGACTCGTACAAGCCACGATCCGTTCACAGGCCGGATGACGCGCCACTTGAGCCTGAAAGTGAGCGGTGCGCCGCATGTTGGCGTGCTACCGCCTCCCCCCACTACTTCCAGAGATAGTAGTCTCGCATCGCCCGAGCCATCTCTCACTTCGGAGTTCTCGAGGTTGCAAAAAAGGCTGCTGGCCGCGCCATCGCCTAAATATTCCTTTACAACTTGAGAAGGGCTGCCGTCGAGCCTTAGCATTCCTTTTTCAAGCCAGATCGCTCGATTGCATAGGCCTAAGATGGAGTCCATCTGATGGCTGACATATAAAACTGTCCGTCCCTCGGATGCGACCTTGTTCATCCTGCCGAGGCACTTCCTTTGAAATTCCGCGTCGCCCACGGCAAGTACTTCGTCGACAACTAGAATTTCGGGGTCGAGATGCGCGGCCACTGCGAAGCCGAGCCGTACTCGCATGCCGCTCGAGTATCGTTTGACCGGAGTGTCAAGGAAATCTTCAACGCCGGAAAAGGCAACGATTTCGTCGAACTTGCGCTCGATTTCCTTGCGCTTCATGCCCAGCAGGGTGCCGTTCATGAAGACGTTCTCGCGGCCGGTGAGTTCTGGATGGAACCCCGTACCGACCTCAAGCAGGGACCCCATTCGGCCGTGAATTTCAATACGGCCCGTGTCTGGGCTGGTGATCCTGCTCAGCAGCTTGAGCAAGGTGCTCTTGCCCGCGCCGTTGCGCCCCACGATGCCAAGAACCTCCCCTTCCTTCAACTCGAAGGAGACGTCACGTAACGCCCAGAACTCGGGTTTTTTTTTCCGCGCAACGTGACGGCCGCGCAGCAGGTCGACAACACTGTCACGCAGTGTCTGGTAGGTTTGGAGTCCACCCAGGCGGTAACGCTTGCCCAGGCCTTCGACTCGGAGTGCTGTGTTCGCCATGAGGGTCAGAGCCGATCGACAAAGTCCTTCTCGAAGCGGCCGAAGTAGATCAGCCCGCCCACGGTCAGGACAAGAATGGAGGCGCATGACACGGTCAGTGTCAGCATGTCAGGCGGGTTGGCGCCCAGCAAAGTCCAGCGGAAACCTTCGATCACGCTGACCATCGGGTTGAGACCATACACCCACTTCCAGGCCCCAGGAATCATGGAGGTCGGGTAGATCACGGGTGTCATGAACATCCAGATCTGCGTGAGGAAGGGCATGGCTTGCTGGACGTCACGATATCGCGCATTGATTGCGCTTAGCCATAGCGAGACCGCGAGGGCGGACGCCAATGCCAACAGGACGAACAAGGGAGCCAGGACGATGGCCGAATTCGGCCAGACACCGTACCAGGCCATCAGCGCCAGCAAGATGACGAAAGCGATTAGGAAATCGACCACCCCCGCCAGCACCGACGACAACGGCGCGATCAGGCGCGGGAAATAGATCTTACCCATCATGCCGCCCAGCGTCACCATGCTCGCACTGCCCTGGGTCAGCGCCCGCGCGAAGAGCTGCCAGGGCAGCAAGGCGGTCATCACGAACACCGGGTACGGTAAGCCGTCGGACGGTAATTTTCCCAGGCGGCCGAAGATGACGCTGAACACGACCATGGTCAGCAGCGGCTGCAGCACCGCCCATGCGATGCCGATCACGGTCTGCTTGTAGCGCACCATGATGTCGCGCGTGGTCAGGGTCCAAAGGAGTTCACGATACGACCACACTTCGCGGAGGCTGGGCGGGCGCCAGCCAGTACGGCCGGTGATGACCGAAACCTGGTTATTCATTGAAAGCCTAAAAAATGGAGTGATATCGATGAAGACTCGTTCGCGCGCTTGTCACAGGCGCCAAACGGTGAACCCTTGGCGTTCAATGTCGCGTGCGGGGTAAGCGGACTTCACATCGATGAAGACGCCTCCGGGCCGCAGCTTCGTCAACAGATCAGCCAGCGGCAGGTCCTTGTAATAGCGGTGGGAGACGGCAGCCACGAGGGCATCCGCCGCCGGCACACGGTCCCAATCCGTCAACTCCAGGCCGTACTCGTGCGCGGCTTCCGAAGCGGCGGCAAGGGGGTCGTGAGTGATGACTTCGCACCCATACTCCTGCAACTCCTGGATCAGGTCAGCCACCTTGGAGTTACGCAGGTCCGGACAGTTCTCCTTGAAGGTCAGCCCGAGTACCACTACCTTCGCGCCTTTGATCGCGCAGCCTGCATGGATCAATTGCTTGATGGTTTGTTGTGCTACGTAGGCGGCCATTTCATCGTTGATGCGGCGCCCCGCAAGAATCACCTGCGGGTGGTAACCCAGCATCTCCGCCTTGTGGGTGAGGTAATAAGGGTCTACCCCGATGCAGTGGCCGCCAACCAGGCCGGGCCGGAACGGCAGGAAGTTCCATTTGGTACCCGCCGCCTCCAGGACTTCGAGGGTATCGATGCCCACTTTCTCGAAGATGATGGCTAGCTCGTTCATCAGCGCGATATTGAGATCGCGCTGCGTGTTCTCGATCACCTTGGCTGCTTCCGCGACCTTGATGGAGGTCGCGCGGTGGACGCCCGCCGTGATGACCGAGGTATACAGGTCGGCGACTGTCTGCAAGGTGGCCTCGTCGTCCCCCGCGACCACCTTAGTGATCCGCGTGATCGTCCGTTCCTTGTCGCCGGGGTTCACGCGCTCGGGCGAGTACCCCACGTGGAAATCCTGTTTCCACTTCATGCCCGAATGCTGTTCAAGCAGGGGGATGCAGATTTCCTCGGTCGCACCGGGGTACACCGTGGACTCGTAGACCACGATGGCGCCGCGTTTCATGTGCTTGCCGACGGTCGTCGAGGCGCCTGTCAGCGGCGAGAAGTCAGGAATGCTGGCGCTGTCGACCGGGGTCGGCACAGCCACCACGATCACATCGGCATCCCGAAGTGCAGCCGGGTCGGTGGACACTGTGAGGTGAGTTGCGGCCCGGAGATCGTCCGAACCGACTTCGCCGGTCGGGTCGCGAAAATTTCGGTAGTCGGCCACTTTCGATTCCGACAAGTCATAGCCGATGGTGCGATATCGCTTGCCAAACTCCACGGCCAGGGGCAGGCCGACATAGCCCAGGCCCACGACGGCAACGACGGTATCTTCGGAAATGTTCATGCGATCAAACCTTGAAGTAATCGCGATACCACGCCACGAATCGTGCAATGCCATCGTCGACCCGGGTGCCGGGCTTGTAGTTGAATTCCTCCCTCAGGTCCCTGACGTCTGCAAAGGTGTCTGGAACATCGCCGGATTGCAGCGGCAGAAACTCCATCGTCGCCTTCTTGCCCAATGCCTTCTCGAGAGCGGAAATGTAATCCAGCAGTTCCACCGGGCTGTTGTTCCCGATGTTGTAGACCCGCCAGGGCGCCAGGCTCGTGCCTGGGTCGGGCTGGTCGCCGCGCCAGGCGGGGTTCGGGGGGGCCGGGCGGTCTAGGATTCGCACGATGCCCTCGACGATGTCGTCCACGTAGGTGAAGTCGCGACGATGCTTGCCGTGGTTGAAAACCTGGATCGGCTCACCAGCCAAGATGGCCTTGGTGAACTTGAACAGCGCCATGTCCGGGCGGCCCCAGGGGCCGTAGACGGTGAAGAAGCGCAGGCCCGTGGTGGGCAGGCCATAGAGATGGCTGTAGGTATGCGCCATCAGCTCATTGGATTTCTTGCTGGCCGCATACAGGCTCAGCGGGTGGTCCACATTCTGGTGAACTGAAAACGGCATGGCCGTGTTGGCGCCGTAGACGCTGGAGCTGCTGGCATACACCAGGTGGTCCACCCCGTGATGGCGGCACCCTTCCAGGATGTGGGCGAACCCGACGATATTGCTGGAGATGTAGGCCAGCGGGTTCTCGATCGAATAGCGCACGCCGGCTTGGGCGGCGAGGTTGACGACTCTTTGCGGCTTGTGAGTCGAAAAGCAGTCGTCGATCGCTTGGCGATCCGCGAGATCAATGCGCAGGTGCGTGTAGCGAGGGTGGTCCGCGAAATGGGCCAGCCGAGCTTCCTTGATTGCCGGATCATAGTAATCGTTATGGTTGTCAAGTCCAATGACGGTTTCTCCTCGTTCTAGGAGACGCAAGGTCAGGGTCGAGCCGATGAAGCCAGCTGACCCGGTAATTAGCACTTTCATGGTTGCACGATTTTTAAAATATTCTGATCGCCGGAATATGCCCTGCTTGCATGTAGAGCCAGCCGTTCCATGAGAGCAGATGCCAAGCCGCTCAACCTGATTGCCCTGTCGCAAGTGGTGCTTCGTCCGGTCGCATCTCTCCCTGTCGTGGGATGAATTTGCGAGACTAAACTTGATGTTTCCGTTTCGAGGGTGAGATCATACTTTTGATATGATCCATGGCAGCCAAGTTCGGCTGGCTAGCTTTCGGCCGATTTACGGGCAACGTGCGATGGGGCGCTGTTTATCGGGTGATGGCTACGGGGAATCTCCCCGTCCATTACTTTGAAGCGGCTTTATCCCGGATTCTTCTTTCGCATGAAGCGAGTTATCGATCTTTCGCTCAGCATTCTCGCGGTGCCGATCCTGTTGTTGCCTGTGGTCTGTATCGCTGCCGGTGTGCGCCTGACTTCCAATGGCCCCGCCCTCTACTGGTCCGACCGCATCGGCCGCCACAACCGCATCTTCCGCATGCCCAAGTTCCGCACGATGCGCACCGACGCCCCCGAAGTCGCGTCGCATCTGCTGAACGACCCCAACACCTGGCTCACCCCCATCGGCTCCTTCCTCCGCCGCTCATCCCTCGATGAGCTCCCCCAACTCTGGAGCATCCTCAAAGGCGACATGGGCATCGTCGGCCCCCGCCCCGCGCTCTACAACCAGCACGACCTCATCGAACTGCGCACCCAGCACGGCGTCCACGAACTCACTCCAGGCCTCACCGGCTGGGCCCAGATCAACGGCCGCGACCACCTTGGCATTCCCGAGAAGGTCCGCATGGACGCCGAGTACCTTGCCCGCCAGTCCCTGCGCTTCGACCTCTACATCATCTGGCGCACCTTCCTCATCGTCCTGCGCCGCGCCGGCATTTCCCATTAGGCGGTCACCCATTCGCCCGGCGCCTATACCTTTCGGTCTATTTGACCAGGGTCGGGTGTCGCCCGGACGACCAAAATCCTGAATCCCCACGCCCACTTACCCCCTGGCTGCGCTACTATTTGACATCCTTACGCGCATCCCATGGCCAGC
>JACCEA010037905.1_pt1 | contig 29512 bp, 46 predicted proteins | sample 7449851 | NCBI WGS metagenome assembly JACCEA01 (sample SAMN15323453, study PRJNA562643) | freshwater metagenome | isolation source: river surface water | place: USA:Blue River Watershed | collected 2017-08-18
AAGTTGGCTCCACGTGTTCGTCAGATCGAAAAAGCAAGACTATCACATAGTAAGTACACAAAATGATTACATTTAAAGAGTTCCTACTAAACGAAGCTACCTATCAAGGTAAGACTGTACCACTTAACAAACCGATGGCTGGTGATGTTAAGAAGTCAAAGGTATATGTTGATCCAGATGGTGATGGTAAAGCGCAGAAGGTAAACTTCGGCGACAAAACTTTAAGTATTAAAAAGAATAATCCTAACCGTAAGAAATCTTACTGCGCAAGATCTTCGGGACAAGGCAATTTAACAGACAAGACTAGTGCAAATTATTGGTCTAGAAAAGCATGGGATTGTTAATAAATGTCACTCAAACATATTTTAAAAAACACTGACACTGAGATTGTACTCAAGTGTTATATTACAGATAGTGCTGGTGGAACAATAGATATTAGTGTTCAGAACGATTGCACTAAAGCTACACAAGTCTATGTTGCACCAGATTCTATCCCAGACGAAACTGGTGGCGCATTTGTTGACTACACTGGCTCAAGAGTTATGATCACTGGAATTTGGTGGGGACTTAAGAAAGACAAACAGTTAGACATTACCAGAATTATAAATGGAGTTACCCCAGTTTTACACAGTCACTACTATTTGTTGGGCGCAGGAAATTATGATTTTGCTGGCGCAGACTTTTCGGATAGAGTTTATGCGAACAAAGATATTCGTTTAATCTTTGATGGTCCAGGACATTGCATCCTTCGCTTAAGAAAAGAAGGATGGCATCCTAAGATTGAAACTGGCGCATTTGGTATCTATGATAATACAACTATAACAGGTGGATAATGAACGAATTACAAGAACAAATGAAGGTGGTGTTAGCTGACTCTTTTATGATGTATCTAAAAGCGCAAGGTTATCACTGGAACGTAGAAGGAATTTTATTTCCTATGTTACATGACTTCTTTGGAAAAATTTACGAAGAGGTTTATGGTAGCATTGATGTAACAGCTGAAGAGATTCGTGCGTTGGGTGGAGTTGCTCCACATACACTTATTGAGTTTGATAAATATAGAACGGTGATGGATACATCAGCTACTGGTGCTCAAGGTATGATTGCTGATTTGGTTCAAGTAAACCAATCAGTTTTATCTTCACTATTGCAAGCATTCAGATTAGCTGAAGCAGCAAATGAACAAGGGTTGCTGGATTATCTAGCAGGTAGAATCGATGCTCATAAAAAACATAATTGGATGTTGACATCAACATTAAAATCTAGCGGAGAACAATAAATGTTATCTTTTAAAGAAGCCTTAAAAGGCAATCAACATAAGATTGATAAAAACAAAAACGGCAAAGTTGATGCGCACGACTTTCACTTGCTACGCAAGAGCAAAAATGCTATGAAAGAAGACATTACTGAAGCTACAGTTACTACTAAGAAATATTCTTGGGGTACAATGAAGACTGTACATCACGGCAAAGACTTCTCTATTCCTTTGCACCCAGAACATCATCAAGCAATCGCAAAACTAAAAGACGAACAAGAACACAAATTTAAAGATGAAACTGGACGTCACTGGACTGCTCGTCGCAAAGGCGAGGACGTTCATTTTCATTCCGCTAACGATGGTCCAAAGACACAAGTAAAACATTCTACTATGTCGGAAGAAGTTGACTTAGAAGAAGAAGGTCTAAAGGATGCATGCTGGAAAGGTTATACTGCTGTTGGAATGAAAATGAAGAACGGTAAGAAAGTTCCAAACTGTGTTCCAGTAAAAGAAGATAAAGAAGAAGGCGAAGAAGACGAAGACGAAGATGAAGATGAAAAGTGCGAAGACTGCGGTATGCCTGAATCTGAGTGCGAATGTGATCACGAAGATGAAGACGAAGAAGATGAAGACGAGAAGGAAATGAAAGAAGCGAAAAAGAAATCAATGTGTGAAGGTAAGCATGTTGTTTCTGTTACTATTTCAAATCCAAATCACACTATGGTTTCTCAGCGTAATGAGAAAAAGATGCGCAGAGCAAAAGTAACTGCTCCAGATAAAGATACTGCTATCAACACTGCTCTTGCATATTACAAGAAGAGTGGATATAAAGTTCATGACCACAACTACGTCGGTCTTCATAACGAAGAAACTTCTACTGTTGTAAAAGATAAATCAGGTAAAGTAAAAAGCTGGAGTTATGAGGGTGATTGGAAGAAGGCGCAGAACAAAGATCCACGTGGCAAAGTCACTAACATGAGCGACAAGGCGCAACGTAAAACTGCTTCTATGAAAGAAACTGCTCCAGTTGCTCCAACTCTTGATAGAAAATATATCAAGGGAACACCAGAACATAAAGCATATAAAGCTACTAAGAAACCAATCAATGGTATGCCTACTGGAAAGATGAAAGAAGAAGTTGAACAGATTGATGAATTATCAAAATCAACTTTGGGTTCTTATGTAAAAAAGGCGACAAAAGATGCGAGAATGCAGCAATCAATAGGTAAAGATTTTGAAGCGTCTGCAAATAAATCTAGAAAACCTTCTATGAAAGATGCTGCTACTTCTCTTGCTAGTAAATACAAGTCCAAATCTAGAAGTCGTGAAGCAGGTATTGGTAAAGCTGTAGATCGTTTAACTAAAGAAGATGTTGCTATTGATGAAGCCAGCCAAACATGGCATCATGCTGGTGTAGTAAAACATAATACTACAGGAACATATCATTCAAAAGCAATGAACGCATATGGTAATGTTGTAGTTCATAAGAAGCCATTCAAAACTTCTGCTGAGGCTGATGATTTCGGTAAGGCAATAAACAAAAAGCGTACCAGCGCAGTTCACGACTATAACACTTCTCGTTCTACTTTCTCAAAAGAAGAATATGAAATGAACGAAATGCGCATCAATGGTCGTGAGTATGCGTCACAAGGTGTTATGCATCCTGACCACGCTAAGATGGACATTCATAAAGTATCTGGTCAGCATGTTGACTTTTATGCAAGTAAGACTGGCGACAAGATGCAAGGTAAAGTAGTTAAGAACGATGGCAAGTCTGTCCATATCCAAGCGCATAAAGAACTTGGTGATGGTAAACTTCATAAGTTCAAAGTAACACCAAACTTACCTAAACCAACTAACGAAGAAGTTGAGTTAGATGAAAAGATGGATTTATCTAAAGCAGATATGGGTGATGTAATCAAAGATTTCAAACAATCAGATGCTCCTCAGTTTGCAGGTAAGAGCGCAGAGAAGCGTCGTCAGATGGCAATCGCTGCTAAACTACAAGCTGACAAAGCACAAAAAGAGGAGAGAGACTTGAAAAAGTATAAACAATTTAAAGAAGATATCATTCAAAATCTTCCAGTAATAGAAGAAGAGATTGATGAAATTGATGAGTCAGTCGAACAACTAGACGAATATGAGACTGATAAAAACGGTCGTTATGTTCATAAAGGATCTTACGGTTCATCATATCAAGGCGACGACGATGATGACGATGAAGATAAACCAAAAAAGAAACCAGCACCAGCTGGTGAGAAACGTGGTCGTGGACGTCCAGCAGGTTCGACTTCTGGGGCAAGACAAAAAGGTGCAGCTACTGGTAAGAAACGCACTGGCGTAGATTATACTGGTTATCCATTACACCTACCAAACTCAAACAAATAAACAAGGAGCACTAAAATGGCACTATGGGGTAAAACAGACGCAGATGCTGATCGTCCAAAGTACTTGGGTACTGCAGATCTTGCTAAGGCAATTTTTGTAGACATCACTGAAGCACAACAAGAAACAAACAAGAAGCGTGGTATTACTGGCGCAGGTTGGTGGTTGTATAGCACATACACTGACGCAGCGGGTGATACACGCCACAAAGCTGAATGTTTAGTAGCAATGGCAGAAACAGCAGCAAATGCTGGCGACCGTGCTGATGATACTAAAGCAGCTGACGCTACATATACTATTACTATCAGCAGTCAACCAACTGACCAAACTACTGTAACTGGTGGAGCAACATTTGCTGTAACAGCTGCAGTATCTTCTGGTGGTGGTGCACTAGCATATCAATGGCAGAAGAAAGCAGTTGGCGCATCTCGTTGGACAAACGTATCTGGCGCAACAAGTGCTTCACTAGCATTAACTGGTCAATTGGCTGGAAACACTGGCGATCAATACCGTGTCAAGATTACATCGGCTGGCGGTGCAGCAGAAGTTACATCTGATGTAGCAACGTTGACTTTCGGTACTTAATATAAATAAAAATACCTAGAACGAAGTGGAGTTGTAAAAAACTCCACTACTCTATATTTTAATAGGAGAGCCAAAATGGCAGATCAAAAGATATCTGAATTACCAGTAGCGACCTCAGCTGCTGGTGCAGATTTACTTAATATTGTTCAAGGTGGTAGTAACAAGAAACTTACTGTTGCTAACTTTCTTGCTAACATTAAAACACCAACCGTATTAAACTCTGACGGTGGTGATCAAGACCAAAGAATCAAAGGTCTTAATGATGACCAACTTGTATTTGTAGATGCATCTACTGATAGAGTTGGGTTCGGTACAGAAACTCCAACAGAAAAAGTAGACGTAAATGGTAACCTTGCTGTTAGCAATGGTTTCTTACGTTTGTCACAAACACCACAAACATTAAGTGGGTTGGGTACAGGAACAATCAACGCAACAACTGCAGTAACAGAAGTTGATGCTACTGGTGCGATTACTTTAACAATCGCCAATGGTGTTACTGGTCAGATTAAAACTGTTGCAGTAATGGCTGCAGCTGGCGCAGTTGCATTGTCTGGGTCAAATGTTCGTGCTACAACAATTACAACTTCTTCAGCTGGATCAAGCCTTCAGTTGCAGTGGTTGAATTCTAAGTGGCATGTTATTTCGAATGTAGGATTTACTGTTACATTATAATTGAGGATATAAAATGAAAGATATGTTGATTAGTGATTTAGAAGTATATAGAAAGTCGGTTAGCGAAAAATCTAATTTTTTACAGCAACTGAAACAGACTATTGTTAAAACGGAAGCAGAAATTAACATGCTTAATGGTGCTATCCAAGCCTGTGAGAAATTGCTAGAGAATGATGATGCTGCTGGAAAAACTGACAGAAAATAATTTTTTATTATATGCAATGCATCACTATGACAATCCACAATGTCATAGTATTGCTGAGTTTGAAGAAGACCTAAAGAGGTTTCTGTATTTAAAGAAACTCTTTACTCGATATCAACAGAATGGTGAATTGCGTGAGAGGTTGATTCTTAACCATATTATTGTGTTGTATAACATATTTGGTGAAGCAGCAACACAAATGCTGTTCTATAAGATAGAAGAGAAGTATTGGTCGACTCTTGTTACATTTTTGGTTTATCTGGATAGAATGCCAGACGAATTGCCAAATTTTAACTTAACCTTATCGGGTATAGAGTTGGATGAAAATGTAATTAAAGTACTAAGGAACATATAGTGGCTTCAAGATTAGTAGACAATCTGTTAGCGTTCAGAATCCTTTCTATGCTAGTAAAACCGTTCAATGAAACGGATGCATTTAAGTTAGGAATTATTGATGAAAATGGCAAAGTCCTTAAGAAAGCAAACACACTCCAAACAATGCAAGAGCGTGATGCATATAATTACTTAACACGTTTGGTGTTTAATGTTAAGAGGTTGATCAATAAACTTCCAGGTGGCGAAAGCAAACTTAAAAGTATTATCGCTGCATTCTTCTTAGTTAAAGAGTGTTATGAGAAAAGAACTTCTACTGCATTCTTAGAGGAGAAGTATAATTCTCTACTAGAAACAATCAACAAGAATAACATTACACTTGTTGAAGAAGAACTTCTAGTTACAAAATTCTTTGAAGAAGTTGCTAATGTTACAGGGGCTGCAGTATCAACTAATGAGCCTGTAATAAAACCGAAGAAACCTAAAAAAGATGGTATTGATATTGCTAAAAGAGGGAAAGTGTTACAATGATTTGGTTATTAAATTTTTTACCAACATGGATTTTTCAAGCAGTAGCTTTAGGACTAATCGTTCTTGGCATAGGAGTGTATGCGTTTGTAAAGCATCCTTTAGTGCCAAGTTTTATCCCTAAACTTATTGGCGTGATATTAACTGCTGGTGGTATTTTTATTTCTGGTGGTATCTGGACTCAACGTGAATTTTTAGAAGCAGTAGAAAAACAAAAGCAAGAAATTGCTAGACTAGAAAAAGCATCAGGCGAAATAACTACTAAAGTAGAAAAAGTTTATATTGAAAGAACAAAAGTAATCAAGGAGAAGGGTGATGTTATTGTTGAAAAGGTTCCAGAGTATATTACCAAAGATGCTGATGCTAAGTGCGATGTGCCTAATGGTTTCGTCGTGCTCCACAACAGTGCCGTTAAGAATGAAATTCCCAACACCGCCAGAGAGTTTAATGAAAAGTCCAGCGGAGTTGAACTCTCTACCGTTGGAAAAACAGTCGCAGGAAACTACACCACCTGCAACGAAGTAAGAGAACAGTTAAGGTCTTTACAAGACTGGGTCAAAGAACAAGAAAAGCTGTATAACAAGCCATAAAGGAATGTATGGATATGTCTGCGCAATTAGATATAAAGGTCGCCAAACTTGAAACTGAAGTTGATGGTATCAAGGATGATGTTATAGAAATCAAAGACGAACTAAAAGTTGTCCACGGTAGAATTACCGAAGGTAATGAGAAGGTTATGGAAAAACTTGGGCAGATGTCTAAGGACTCAGACTCTCAACACAATGCGATTGTTGATAGAATGAATGTAATGGATAAAAGAATTAATGGTAGGATCACTGTGTTAGAACAGTGGAGATGGTTAGTGATTGGTGGTGCTGTCGTCGTTGGTTGGATAATTTCTCATAGCGGAATAATCGACAAACTCATTGGCTAACATATCATCCTTGACACCGTAATTATGCCTGTTGTCAAGTTTGGAAGCAAGTGTTGCAGCATGCTTGCTTTTTAAGTTGTTTTATAGTATAATTATATTATGTGCTTGTGGAGTTATTATGTTATATATTGATGCTAAGTATGCAAATCTTCTTGGTCCAAGACTTAGGAACTTCAAGAAGAAAGATGAATACAGTTGGAACTTTAGTTGCCCTGTCTGTGGCGACTCCAAGAAAAATAAATTAAAAGCACGTGGGTACATCTATAAGATGAAGACCGACTTGTTTGTAAAGTGTCACAACTGTGGTTATAGTACAAACATTGGAAACTTTATAAAGTTTGTAGACCATGTTATGTATGATGAGTATGTTCTAGAAAGATATAAAGCTGGAGCAACTCGTTACAACGACCACAAAGAGATTGACAGGTTTGTATCAGATACAAAAACACCTGTAATCGAAAGTGTTGATTCAGTTCTTGATGGAACACAACGAATCGACAAACTCCCAGAAGACCACCCAGTGGTTAAGTACGTAGAAGCAAGAAAGATTCCTAAAGATAAATGGAACCTAATATATTTTGCACCCAAATTTAAAAAGTGGTCAAATAAAAACTTGGAGAAATTTAAAAACGAAGATGAAGACCATCCTCGTTTAATCTTTCCATACTTCACACCAGAAGGCAAATGCTTTGCTTATTCTGCTAGAGCTTTTGGTGCTGAAGAGCCAAAGTATTATACAATCAAACTTGATGAAGACAAGGAGAAAATTTATGGTCTGGACAGGGTCAACTATGCCGAGAAAATATTTGTTGTTGAAGGGCAAATTGATTCTCTTTTCCTTCCCAATTGTCTTGCTGTTAGTGGTGCTTCTTTCGATCTTTTGACCATCCAAAAAATTAAAAGCAATTGCACTATTGTCATTGACAATGAACCTCGCAACAAAGATATTGTAAGGCAACTTGAAAAATATATTGATGAGGGGTATAATGTCTGTATGTTTCCTGACACACTGAAACAAAAAGATATTAATGAGATGATTTTGGCTGGTATGACACAGGAATCTGTCGTTGATTTAATAAATAAAAACTCCTATTCAGGAGCAGCAGCCAAATTACATTTTACGACATGGAGAAAAATATGAGTAATGATAATGTTATTGACGTTGAATTTAGAGACGTTCCCAAAGAACCAGAAGTTCCTCAAGAATTCACCGTTGAGACAGATGAAACACGAAGAGAGAGTAGACTCTTAGATTTAATGAAACCGATCAATCAACAAATCGAGCAGTGTGAAACACGTGCAGACATTTTAATGATGGCTACTGCAATGATGCATACAGCAAGAGATTTGTTTCTTTGTGAGATTGGCAAAGAAGCCACGCAAATAGTATTTTCTAATCTAAAATTTGAGAACCCTCTTAATAATGAATCACAAGACAGTTAAGACCTCTGCTGGTCAGATAGATATTTTTGACGATCTATTTGATTTTGCTACAAGAGAAAAGTTTTATTACTATGTAAAAAATGCTAACTTTTCTACATCAGGTTCAGACACATCAACACTAGAAACCAAAGGCGATTTTAATCTTTATTGTTCGCTGAGCAATGAGCAGGTTGACCAAATGGGTTTCTTAAAACAAGAAAACACTAAGTATATAACACCATATATTGAAGGTATGGATATTAAACAGAGCAGGATTAACCTTAGTACTCTGAACGATAGAAATAGATTTCATACAGACACATATGGTGATCTTAGAACAAAAACCCTTCTCTACTACCCAAATTTAAAATGGGATAATGAATGGGGTGGACACACTCTTTTTACCGACAAGACTTTGAAGGAACTTGAGTACTGTTGCTTCTATGTCCCAGGAAGAGTTATATTGTTTGATGGAGAAATACCGCACTGCATAGCACCACCAACTAGCATGGCGCCATCATATCGTTTTAGTTTTGTTATACAATATGGAGCAGTTAAATGAAAATCGAATTAGTAAGCCATTCTCAGCCATCACAACATTTTGATGAGAAAGTTTCAAGTGTAACTGAGTTGGTTGCTTTTTGTGCTAGGGTAAGTAATCCTAGCAATCAAATGAATATGGAAACAAGCGAAAAGTTAATTCGTTATCTTGTTAAACACAAACACTGGTCACCACTAGAAATGGTAAGCATGTGTCTAGAGATTACAACTACTAGAGATATTGCTCGCCAAATTTTAAGACACCGTTCTTTTTCGTTTCAAGAATTTAGTCAGCGTTATGCAGACCCAACAGCAGAATTAGATGATGCATTTGTTTTAAGAGAAGCAAGGTTTCAAGATACAAAGAACCGTCAAAACTCAGTAGAACTAGACATGAATGATGAGCAACATAAGATGCTTGCGTATGAATGGGAGAGAGCGCAGAAGCGTGTTCTATTCGCAGTAAAACAAGAGTATGAATGGGCAATTAAAAATGGTATTGCCAAAGAACAAGCAAGAGCAGTTTTACCTGAGGGTCTAACTGTATCTCGTCTATATATGAATGGAACCCTTCGTAGTTGGGTGCATTACATTGAACTTCGTGCTGCTAATGGAACACAAAAAGAACATATGTTAATCGCTAAGGAATGCGCAAAAGTTATTGCTACCGTATTCCCAATGGTTGAAGAATTCGCAAATCAAAATAATTAAAATTGGAGTTAACAATGGCAGATGTCGTTCACGGTATTAAAGTAGATTACAGTAGAGATAGTCTATTTGATGAACTAGGAAGAATAAGATTAAAAGAAAGTTACATGAAGGATGACGAAACGTCTCCACAAGAAAGATTCGCTTTTGTTAGTAGTGCTTTTGGTAGCAACCCAGAGCATGCTCAACGGTTGTATGACTACTCAAGCAAGCATTGGTTGTCATATAGTACTCCCATTCTCTCCTTTGGGAGAAGTAAGCGTGGTCTGCCCATCAGCTGTTTCCTCAACTTCATCGAAGACACTGCAGAGGGATTAGTTGATAACCTTTCTGAAACTAATTGGCTTTCTATGCTTGGGGGTGGCGTGGGTATTGGTTTTGGTATCCGTTCAGCAGACGATAAGTCTACTGGTGTTATGCCTCACCTCAAAATGTACGACGCATCGTCGCTCGCATATCGTCAAGGACGCACACGTCGTGGGTCTTACGCTGCTTATTTGTCTATTGATCACCCTGACATTATTAGTTTTCTAGAGATGCGCAAACCAACAGGCGACCAGAATATGCGTTGCTTGAATTTACACCATGGTATCAATATTCCAGATGCGTTCATGGAACTTATTGAGAAGTGCATGATTGATCCAGAAGCTGACGACTCATGGAATTTAATTGATCCACATTCAAAGATTGTTCGTGAAACAGTTTCGGCTAAAGAACTTTGGCAAAAGATTTTAGAACTGCGTATGCAGACAGGCGAACCATATCTTCACTTTATTGACGAATCAAATAGAAAAATGCCACAATGGCTAAAGGACAAAGGATTGCAGATTCATCAATCAAATCTTTGTTCTGAAATTATTTTACCTACTGATGAAGATAGAACCGCAGTGTGCTGTCTGTCGTCATTAAACTTGGAGTACTTCGATGAGTGGAAGTCTGAACCTCTCTTCCTTCGTGATGTTGCTGAGATGCTTGATAATGTGTTACAGTATTTTATTGATAATGCACCTAGTTCCATTTCCAGGGCTGTTTACTCTGCTCGCAATGAGCGTAGCATTGGTGTTGGAGCCTTAGGATTCCATGCTTATCTGCAACGTGGCAATATTCCATTTGAGGGAGTTATGGCTAAAGTTGCCAATCGTCAAATGTTCAAACACATAAGGAAAGAATTAGATGCAGCTAATAAAGCACTTGGATTGGAGCGTGGTGAAGCACCTGATGCAGTGGGTACTGGGAATAGGTTTAGTCATCTTATGGCTGTTGCTCCCAATGCTTCTTCTTCCATTCTTATGGGCAATACTAGTCCTAGCATTGAACCTTATCGTGCCAATGCTTATCGCCAAGACACTCTATCGGGTTCTCACTTAAATAAGAATCGTTATCTTGACAAATTGATTAAGGAGAAGTGTGATGAAGACTCTAAGATGGACTATAACGAAGTCTGGTCAAGTATTATCGCCAACGATGGAAGCGTTCAACATCTCGACTTCCTCGATGACATCTCCAAAGATGTCTTTAAAACATCCATGGAAATTGACCAACGATGGATCATTGAGCATGCAGCTGATAGGCAAGAGTTTATCGACCAAGCGCAATCAGTCAACTTATTCTTTAGACCAGATACCAACATTAAATATCTACACGCAGTACACTTCCAAGCATGGAAGCAGAAACTCAAGACCTTATACTACTGCCGATCTGAAAAAATTGGTAAAGCAGATAAGGTTGCTAAAAAGATTGAACGAGAAGTTATTCAAGAAATCGACTTGAAGGCACTAACAGAAGGAACGGATTGTCTAGCCTGTGAAGGTTAATCATGAAACGAATGGCTCTGTTTTTACATCAGCCAGAAGCATCAAGAGATTGCGTTCTAGCAATGGTTCATGCATTGTCTAAAGAATATCAAATAAAGATTTTCAATGAAGACGAATTAGATGACGATAAGTTCTTTGATGATATTGATGTTATTGCTTTTCCTGGTGGGATTGGCGATAGCGACAGCTATCCTAATTTCTTCACTAGAACAAGAGCGAATAAAATCGCCAAGTTCATATCAGACGGTGGTTGCTATCTTGGTATCTGCATGGGTGCTTATTGGGCTGGAAGTCGTTACTTCGATATACTTACTGATATAAAACCTGAGCAATATATTAAGAGACCAAATGCTACTGTACGTAGAAGTTATGGTACAGTAGCCGATGTAGAATGGAATGGTTCAAAAGAGAAGATGTATTTTTATGATGGTTGTGCACTAATTGGTAATGAGAACAAATTTGAAACTATCGCACGATATGCTAATGGTGATCCCATGGCTATCATACAAGGGAGAATAGGATTAATTGGTTGTCATCCAGAAGCACCTTTATACTGGTTTGAGAAACCTTGGCAATACATAAACAAGTATTGGAATAATGGAAGACATCATAGTTTATTACTAGAGTTTGTAAATAAATTAGTGGAGAATAATAAATGAAAAAACTAATAGCAACAGTATTAATGGCAGTTACTCTATCGGGGTGCACTGTCATCGCTGGTCTTTCAGCATTAATGCCTTCTAAGTGGGATCCTAATGAAGTAGCTTCAGTTACTGATTTACGTTTCTATGTTCGCAAAGTAAATTGTGATTCGCCTGAGGCAGCACTACCAACACTACAAACATTAGTCGATAAAAAAGACTGGACATGGATGTATTCAGAGTCACGTAAAAATAAAGACGTACTAGAACTCATTCGCCCATTCAATGAAACACTTGACGACTTATATACTAGAGCAAAGTCTGGTAAGATGAGTAAAGCATTTTGTAATGGTAAGGTGGTTATTCTAACAACCCAAGCCGACGCAATTGGTCGAGCATTACAATCAAGGAACTAACATGGATGAATTAAACAAACTACTAGCATCAGATAATGATTGGGTAAAAAAGAAAGCAGAACTTGCTGTTCAATTTACTGAACAATATAAAAAGGGTGAGATGGATAAAAGTGAATATGATGAACTGATGAAAGATTTAATCCGCACCGATGAAGTTATGTCTAATGCTGCATCGATGGAAGCAAAAGCAAAACTTGAAAAAGCAATAACACTTTTAATTTCTGCAATCTAATGTTTAATTCTCAAAGATTTGATTTTCTCAGCGAAGAAGAAGTCGCTATCGTTAGGCAAGGTGTGCATGAGATGAGAGACGACTGGCGTCATATCTCAACCTTTCCTATCGCAGACCCTTCTTCTATACATCGTCCAAATATTGACATGAGTTTAATCAAGTCCGCAGAGAATCAATATTTTTTAGGTGATGCTCTTTATACCATTGATTCACTAACGCAGATAAATTGGGATATACAGAAAAGGATGAGCGACAAATTTAAATTTGTTTATGATCGACTACTCGCTAAACTTTCGCATCAGTTCCCAAACCCAAATTATTTTGAAGGGCTGGCTAAACCTGGATTTCATATTTTTCATGGACAACAAACACAGCATCCGTTTCAGTGGCACATTGATACAACACTAGCAATGTTTCATAGCAACATTAAGACTGAGAACATTCATTCTTTTCTTTGCTGTATTGAAACACCATTAGATCCAGCAGGACTAGAGTATAAGAATACTAAAGACTGGAATCAACTTCAGTTCTTAGATTCACACTACGTTAATTATAAAGTGGGCGACCTTTATACATGGAACGGAAGTTTTATTCATAGGATGAGGCAGTTTGATATGGATGCTGGCGAAAGCCGAATCACTATACAAGGGCATCTATATGTTGATGGGAATATGACGAAGGTATACTGGTAATGAACATTTATTTGAAACCTGAATTTTTAACTGATGAACAAACTGCTCTCCTAAAAGAAAGCGTTTACAAATTACAACCTCACTGGAAACATGTATCTAAGATGCCTGTTAATAGTGATGAGGTTAGATCAAGATATCCTCAAGAAATTATTTCTCATGCAGAGAAAGTAATGGAGAATCTAAATTTCTTGGGTGAAGGAATTTATATAATTGATGGAAAATTGTCTGCTATCGATAAAGACGTGCAAGAGATTATGCGTAATGAATTTGCATGGTTGTATGAAAAAGTAGTCAAACATTTCCAAATGCTATATAATACACCTAATGTTATGTTACATGATGTTTTGCCAATCCCAGGATTTCACATCTTTTCGGGCAACGTCCAAGAGAGAAGAGATTTTGAATGGCACCACGATTCTACGGTACACTTACTTGTAGATAACGTGGATCAAAGCAGTGTTTATTCTTTTGTTATTTTAGTAGAATCGCCAAAAGATACGGCACACCTTGATTACAAATTACCCAACACAGAAGATATTCGAATTTTAGAATATCAGAAGAACACTTTTCATATGTGGAATGGAAGTTTAATGCATAGAATTGGTTCATTTAATCTTGAAGAAAATGAACGACGCATAACCTTTCAAGGACACATTTATTATGACGAAAAAGACAACTATTACAAAATTTATTTCTAAGGAACAAAGATGATTAAAAAGACCGAGCATAAACTTACCGATACTAGAGATGCTTTTAAGCCATTCTATTATCCATGGGCTTATGAGGCATGGCTGAAACATGAGCAAGCGCATTGGCTTCATACTGAAGTTCCAATGTTAGAAGATGTAAAAGACTGGAAAAAGAAACTAACACCTGCGCAGAAACACTTCTTAACAAATATCTTCCGTTTCTTTACACAAGGTGACATTGACGTTGCTGGTGGATATGTTAAGAACTATCTTCCGTATTTCCCACAACCTGAAGTACGCATGATGTTATCTGGCTTTGCTGCACGTGAAGCATTACATATCGCTGCTTATTCACACCTGATTGAAACTATTGGTCTACCAGATACAACTTATAATGAGTTCTTAGAGTATCAAGAGATGCGTGATAAGCATGACTATGTTACCGATCTCAGTTCTAAGAATGGTGACAAACAATCAACTGCAACCCACATCGCCGTGTTCAGTGCTTTCACTGAAGGGATGCAGTTGTTCTCTTCATTCATCATGTTGTTAAACTTCCCACGTCATGGATTGATGAAAGGTATGGGTCAGATTGTTACTTGGTCTATCGTTGACGAAACTATGCACGCAGAGTCAATGATCAAACTGTTCCGTACATACATCGAAGAGAACAAAGAAATCTGGAATGATGAACTCAAAGGTAAGATTTATACGATCGCTGAGAAGATGGTTGAACTCGAAGACAAGTTTATTGATCTTAGTTTTAGCATGGGCGATATGCCAGATCTTACACCTGAAGATGTTAAAAAGTATATTAGGTATATTGCTGATCGTCGCCTTATTTCGTTGGGTCTTAAAGGAATCTTCAAAGTTAAAAAGAATCCTTTACCATGGGTTGAGGAAATGATTAATGCTCCAACGCACGGAAACTTCTTTGAGAACCGTGTTACTGACTATGCTAAAGGTGCTCTCAAAGGCGATTGGTCAGAAGTATGGGGTAAAGCAGCTTGATAGAACTTTTATACGTCCTGGTAATGACGCACATTACCATCGTTTGTGTTACACTTTATTTACACAGAGGTCAGACTCATAGAGGTATAGAGTTTCATCCAGTAGTTAGTCACTTCATGCGTTTTTGGTTGTGGCTCACTACTGGACAGATTACCAAACAGTGGGTTGCTATTCATCGCAAACACCATCAAGCAACAGAAACTAAAGAAGACCCACATAGTCCAATGGTCTATGGTCTTAAGCGTGTGTTGTTTGGTGGTGCATTTCTTTATCACGAAGCAAGTAAAGATAAAGAAATGGTTGAAAAATATGGGGTAGGAACTCCTGATGATTGGATAGAGCGCAACGTATACACACCACATAGTCGCTTAGGAATTACTTTGTTATTGGTCATAAATTTACTTTGTTTTTCATGGGTAGGTTTAATCCTTTGGGGTATTCAAATGATTTGGATTCCTTTCTGGGCAGCAGGTGTTGTTAATGGCGTTGGGCATTACTTCGGTTACCGTAATGGTGACACAAGAGATAACAGCAGAAACATATCTCCTCTTGGTATCATTATTGGTGGCGAAGAACTACATAATAACCATCACTTAGATCCAGCAAATCCAAAACTAAGTAAGAAATGGTTTGAATTCGACATTGGTTGGATGTGGCTAAATATACTTAAATTATTTGGAGTAGCAAAACTAAAATGAAAAGAGTAAAATGTCAGTAAAACATTTTGATTGCGATACCTGTGGCGCACACGGGAAAATAAACTTCAAAGAAAGTGACGATTATCGCACACAGGATATAGTATTTTGCCCTTTCTGTGGTAGTGATATCTTTGAAGAAGACGAAGAGGATTATGACGAGGAATGACTTGGTTATACGAAGACAAAATCTTCGATGACCCAACTGGATATTATGGATTTGTTTATGAGATAACTTGTCACCTAAATGGCAAGAAATACATTGGTCGCAAATACTTTACTATGAGCAAAACCCGACAAGTAAAGGGAAAGAAAAAGCGTTCTCGTGTTGAAAATGATTGGCGTGATTATTGGGGTTCATCGAAATACCTTCTTGCTGATATAGAAAAGTATGGGCAAGAGAATTTTACAAAGAAAATAATTCGTCTCTGTAAGACAAGAGGCGAGTGTAACTATTGGGAAGCAAAACTCCAATTTGAGAATAATGTTTTGCAAGCAACATTTGACAACAATGAGCCAGCGTATTATAATGAAAATATATTGGTTAAATTTACAAGGAAAAATATAGGAAAATGAGTTTTCTCTTATTCGCAACAGCTATTACTTTATCTGTCATTGCTGCATTCTATGCTGTGGCAGGTCTAGTAGCAATTTTCGCTGCATCAGCAATACCAATCATGATTATGGGTGGCGCACTTGAGTCGGCGAAACTTGTCGTAGCTTCTTGGTTGTATAGAAACTGGAAAGAAATTCCACTTCTAATGAAATCTTATTTTACTATTGCGTTAGTCATCTTGATGATGCTAACAAGTATGGGTATCTTTGGATATCTCTCAAAGGCACACTTAGACCAAGCAGTACCAACAGGCGACGTATCCGCCAAACTTAACCTAATCGATGAAAAAATCAAAACTCAAAAGGAGAATATCGATGCAGCTCGTAAACAACTTTCTCAATTGGATCAGCAAGTTGATCAAACCCTCAGCAGAACAACCGAAGCCAGCGGAGTTGATCGCTCCGTACAAATTAGAAGATCCCAAAACAGAGAGCGTACAGCCCTCTTCAGAGAAATCGAAACCTCGCAAGCCGAGATCGCAAAACTCAACCAAGAGCGTGCGCCAATCGCCAGCGAAGTCCGCAAAGTCGAAGCCGAAGTCGGTCCGATAAAATATATAGCAGCACTAATCTATGGTGATACACTAGACGACAACTTACTCGAAAGTGCTGTTCGTATAGTTATCATCATGATTGTGCTGGTGTTCGATCCACTTGCGGTTCTTATGTTAATCGCATGGAATAGAGAACAAAGTAAAGGCAAGCCACAAGAGTTCTTTGAACGTGCTAAGGAAGTTGCTAAATCTATTGATGAAGGAACATATAAAGCACCTGAAGTCAAGGAACCAGAACCTGAAATTGATAAATATGCTTATCTGAAGAAACCATGGGTATGGAAAGTTCCAGGGGCTGCTTCAGTTGGTCCTATGGTTTATAAACCAGAACCAGTAAAGCAAGAAGAACCAGAGGTAAAACAGGAAGACTGGGAACCAGAGTTATATAAACGTGCTGATGTTCCTGTTCCTAAGAAAACTGAAGATTTTCTTGCGGTAGTTGAAGAAATTAAACAACAACCAATCCAACCTATCGAACCGACTCCAACGATAGAGTTGCAACAGGAGTCGCCTTTTTCCGCAAAGGAAACCGAGTTTACTATTAACTCTGATATTCAGGAAGTTTTATCAAAGCCAACAAATGGCAGACCTGACAAATATAAATAGTGTTGCAATAAAACTATAAAAACAAAACAAAGGAAGTAAAATGATTAAAAAAGCAGGGATCCTGCTTCTTTTGGTCATGGATATATCTCTTGCGGTGGCAGCAGATCCCATCGTAACCGACTCGACATCTAGAAGCAGTACAACATCCGAATCAACAACAACCATCAAATCGCCACCACCAACAGCAGTGGCACCAGCAATCACAAGTATCAATAATGATCTTTGTGCTGTCGGTGTATCTGGCGCAGCCCAAACCCAAATCTTGGGTATCGCAATTGGCTCTACGTTTGTAGATAAAAATTGCGAAAGACTTAAATTATCTAAAACCTTATTTGACATGGGAATGAAAGTAGCAGCAGTTGCTACACTATGTCAGGACGAACGTGTATTTACTGCTATGATGAACGCAGGAACACCTTGTCCAGTAGACGGAAAGATTGGCGAAGCAGCGAAGGCTATCTGGGATGAAGATAAACAACTTCCAGAAAAAGAGCGTCGTGCGCCACAAAAAGTCAAAAGTAAGGATTAAAATTGAAGAAGTTTTGGATAGTTTGGCTTGGGGTCATACTGAGTTATTCAGTAGCACATGCACAATCAATTATCTCTAATAACATTTTAACTCCATCAGTTAATTCTTGGGTTGGATCAGTTCCAGGTCAGAATGGTGGTTTTAGTGGTGGAGGTAATGGACCAGCGTATAATTCTACCACAGATACACTTATCTTTGGATATACAACTGCAACAGCAACACAAAGAATTACTGCTGAAGCATTTGCTATACAACAAGCATTAGATCTATCAAACTCTGGTATCAAAATCCAAGGATATAACTACTCATGGAAAATCAATAACTCTGGTGAACAGTCAGGAACATTGAGTGGTAAAGTTGAATTGATGAGAGGTACAAGTCCTCTTGAAACTTATACGTATAATTATAATGCTGTAACAAATGGATTTGAATTAAAAACTGGAACACAAAACTTTTCTAGTGAATATAGTTTACTTGCGACAGACGCAATACGATTATCATTCACTGGTAAAGATAGTAGATTCTGGGCAGGATACTATGGACCACAAGTTAGAGAACCATCTCTGACACTTAACTATACAACTGATCCTTGTATGGCTAATCCTGCTTACAGTCCATCGTGTCCAAACTATAATACTGTATCGATTAGCGATAACTTGTTTTCTGGTATGACTGGATCACAAGCATATGCGATTAATCAAGCGTTGTCTTTTGCAGGATCGGGCGCAACAATCCATGGATTTAATTATGGCTATAACTACAGCGTAGCTGGAAGACAATGCGCTATATGGGATCTATTTGGTTTTTGCTTGTCAGGTTGGAACTATTCAGATGCAGGAGTTGGTGTTGCCATTACTTCTAATACTGGAGCTGTGTTAGAAAGCACATCTCATACACACAATGGTGGCGATTATGGTATGTCAGGAACATTTAATAGACAATTTAGGTTTAGTTCTTCTAGACTGTTGTCTACTTTAGGTGGTTTCGCTATGTCACCATGGACTAGTGGCAATGCTAGTATCACAAATATGTATAGTAGAGCATTATATACAGCAGATCCATGTTTGACAGATCCATTGTCATCTACATCTTGTTCTGGATACGCAGCAGCTTATTTGACTCAACAGTGTACAGCAAACCCATTATATGATACACAATGTCCAGGATACGCAGCAGCATATCTAACACAACAATGTTCAGCAAATCCTTTGTATAGTCCTTCATGTCCAGGATATGAGCAAGCATACTTTACACAACAATGTAACGCAAATCAGTTATACAGTCAGGCATGTCCAGGATATGCTGCTGCGTATTTACAACAACAGTGCTCAGCAAATCCACTTTATTCTACAACTTGTGACGGATATAAAGAAGCGTATTTTAATCAGCAGTGTTCATTGAATGCTCTATATTCTACATCTTGCCCTGGATATGCGTCAGCCTATTTTGCGCAGCAGTGTTCATTAAATGGATTGTATGATAGAACTTGCCCAAATTATTCTGAGGCATATGCTAAGAAGATGGTATTAGAACAACAAGGTATGGCTTCTACTGTAGCAACTGCTGGGGTTATTGCTCAGAACGCACCAAAAGAATCTACTACAACTGCGTCAACAACTGTAAGTTCAGATGGCACAGTTTCAACAGGTGTATCTAAAACAGGTGATTCTAATGTAGATAAAGTTATTGCTGCGCCATCATCAACCACTAACTCATCTGCTGCGCCATCTGCTCCAGTTCAATTAGTGCAAGCTCCACCTCCACCTGCTGCTCCACCCCCACCTGCTGCTAAAGGTGGTGGCGAAAATCGAGAAGGTGGCGAAAGAAAAGCAGAAGGTGGTGATAAACCTGCAGGTGGAACACAACAAGCACAAGGTGGTGGAGATTCAAAACCAGCACCAACTGCTAGACAAGAATTACAAGCAAGAAGAGAAGCTGCAGCAAAAGCTGAAGCTGTTGAAAAGGGTAAAGATCTTGCCAATCAAATGGGTAAGGTTGCAGATATGGAATCGCAGAAGCAAATACAGAATGTTGTGATACAAGCGATGGGATTTACTCCTGGATTTGATTCATACTCAAACTATAAGATTTTTGACAATACGTTCTACAAACCTGTTACCATCTATGGTGGCACTAATGTAGATAATAGAAACGCTGGCAGAGGATTATTTGGTGCTACTGATAAAACACATAATCAAATGGTAGAAAGTCAATTTAATCTCACAAAATAAGAGGTAGTAAAATGTCAGAAGAAATTAAAGACGTCAACAAAGCAATTGATAATCTTGACGCTAATGTTAAAAAGTATGCTAGTAAAGACACTGTTATCAGCATTGGTGGGTATGAGTTTACTCCAGCAAAGTTGATGGTTGCGTTCACCATCGTATCTTCTTTACTTGGTGGTCTTTATGGTGCATTCGAAGTTTACAAAGACTACATGAATATGAAAGACAAGATTGCGAAATACGTTACGCCAGACTTAACCGAAATCTATAAGAAGATGGAAGTCTTGGATGCTAACACCAATAAAATGGTTGAATACACACAATCAATCAAGACAGATCTAAAAGATGATGTGCGCAGATTAGAAGGTGTTGTAGAAAATGTTGAGCGAAGCAGTAAAGCTGCTCAACGTGAAACTGATTTGTCCGTTAAAGAAATCAAACGTGAGAACGATACAACACTAAAAGAAGTTCGTCGCTACTCAGACCAATCAGTAAAAGAAGTAAACCAAGAAATTACAAGATCTCAACAAGAGATGGCTAGAAACCAAAAAGAAGTACAACAAGAAATTCGTGCCTTACGTAATGAGGTTGACATCAAAATTAAAAAGGCACTAGACAATCCATTAAATAATTAACGGAGAAAGTAGAGTAATAAATGTCACAGGAAATTAAAGACGTCAATGCTAAGATAGATGAGGCAGAGGCAGCAGTTAAAAAGTATGCAAGCAAAGATACAGTAATTAGTATTGGTGGGTATGAGTTTACACCAGCTAAATTGATGGTAGCATTTACGTTAGTGTCATCAATTCTTGGTGGTCTTTATGGTGCGTTTGAAGTCTACAAAGACTATCAAAGCATGAAAGAAAGAATCGCAAAATACGTAGCACCAGACTTATCTGCATTCGACAAACGTCTAGCAGTTATCGAAGAGAATAGTCAAAAAACAACCGATTATACACGTGATATTAAGAACGACCTAAAGAATGACATTCGTCGTTTAGAGGGTGTTGTTGAACAAGTTGAGAGAAGCAGTAAAACATCTCAACGTGAAACTGAGCAAGATGTTCGCAATTTAAGAAAAGAAATTGATTCGAAAATTCAAAAAGCATTGGATAATCCTCTTGCAGGAAAATAAATAAGGTAAGTTATTATTCTATAAGGAAAAAGAGATGGCACTTCATGACTCAATTCTAAAGTTAATCAACAAAGAACCAAAAGATCCTGACGCACCAAAGCCACCAGCTGGCTCACGTAGCGAAAGGGAAGCGAAGATTAAAGACAAAGCAGGTATGGTTATTTCTGTCTTTGCTTTATTCCTAGCGATCAACAGTTGGTATGGTGGCAAATTGTCTAGCACAATTTTAAACAATACACTAGGAGCAAACAACGCATGGTCATATTACCAAGCGAAGAATGGTCGTGGCGTAAGTTATGAGATTGCTTCTAAGACAACTAGCGACCCTGCGTTGAAAAAAGAATTTGCTTCTGAACAGAAGCGTATGGAAGATGACAAAAAAGAAATTATGGCAAAAGCACGTGAAATGGAACGTCTACGTGATGAAGCCAAAAAAGGTAGTCCATGGATTGGTTATGCAAGTACAGCATATCAATTAGCGATTGTTGTATTGTCAGCAAGTATTCTTGCTGTAAGCATGTCAATGTTCTGGGCTAGTTTTGCAGTAGCAGGTATTGGTTTAATACTTTCAGCGCAGGGTGTTTTCCTGTTCTTCTAAGTATATCCATTTCCTCCATATAACTATTAATACAAGGAGTTTAAAATGCCAGAAGTTTCTACAGATGTTGCTGTGAATGGCAAGCAAGAAGATTGGATGACTAAGAAGTGGCGTCCTGCGATGGGTTGGACATACATGGCAGTATGTATTTTCGACTTTATCGTAGCACCAGTTCTTTGGTCTCTTGTTCAGGTAATTGGTGGTGGCGAAGTTAAAATGCAATGGGCACCAATTTCTCTACAAGGCGCAGGATTCTTCCATATCGCTATGGGTGCTGTTCTTGGTATCGCTGCTTACGGTCGCACTAAAGAAAAGACTGCAGCAATGGATGCTGACAAGTCAGAATAAATATGATAATCGATTGGTGGGTGTACCTATTTCTTGAGGTGTGGTTCGCTCCCTATAAAATAATTGGAATGACGTCAAAATGAGGTGATAATGAAAGTTGTTATAACTGGGCATGTATCTGGTATTGGTAAAGCGATTTTTGAAACATTTAACAACAACGGTTCGCAATGTGTTGGCTATGATATTCAAAACGGTAAAGACGTAAGCGACACTCGAGTGGTAGAAGAACTATTACTCGAGTGTCAATCTTCTGATGTATTCATCAATAATGCTTTATCGAATCAGGTATATCTTTTAAATAAAGTTCACGATTTGTGGCTTGGCAAGAACAAGGTTATTGTTAATCTGTCAAGCGCAGTCACCTATCTCTACAACGAAAACAATTACCCTGCAGATTTTGAGGGATACTTTCAACACAAGCGAATGTTGGATAATCTTTGTAAAGATTTGACAATAAACAGGTTTCCTTATATAATGAATGTTAGACCTTCGTGGGTAGATACACAACTTGCAAGTAAAATCGAAGGGTTCAAGATTAGTCCTAAAGAACTTGCCGAACTAATTTATTTTCATGTATCAAATAGGGAGAAGTATCAAGTAATTGATATAGTGATAAGATGAGCGAATTAAAACAATGGTCAATGAGTGAGAGAAGTAAGCAAGTAATTAAGACTACCAGATATTGGGTACACTATGAGAATGAAAAGCATCTTGATATTCAGTGTGGTAACGCAGCTTATGTTCTTGGTTATAATGATGGTGATGTACTTAATGCGATGCGTGAGCAATCCATTCACTTTCTGCGTGGGAATACTGGAGAGTCTAGCGAACAGAACGACCAACTCGTAAAATATATTTGCGACAAGGGCAACTGGCAATCTGTTGCTTGGGCAGTAAGTGGTAGTGATGCTGTTGAGGCAGCAATCGCTATGAATGATTCTTACTGGGAATATAGTGGTTATGCCCACAAAAATAAAATTCTTTGTTTTGCTCCAGGATACCATGGTACAACTATGCTCGCAAAGCATCTACGTGGTGAGTATGGTTATCTGAATCGTGCTAGGATTGTTAATGCTCCAATGTGGCGTAATCTAGCAGACAGAGATGATGTTGAGGGTTTAGTTCTACGCAATGTAAGACAAACACTTGAAACCAATCCTGACATTGGTTGCATCATCATGGAAACTATGCCATGGGTAAGTGACATTTCACCTTACAGCCAAAACTGGTGGCAGACTATCAGAAATCTTTGCGATGAGTTTGGTATCCTAATGATTGTTGACGACGTTGCTCTTTGTTGGGGTAAGATGGGAACTATGTTTGGCTACCAAGCATATGGAGTTCAACCAGACATCTCAGCGTTGGGTAAAGCATTGACAGGTGGGTACTCACCACTAGGTGCTGCTGTTTGTAATAAGCGAGTGAGCGATATGCTTTCACGTAGGTCTTGGGATCACGGACATACTTGGGCACCAAACATGCAGGGAGTCGCTGCAGCCCTCGCAGCCACAAAGAAAATTGAAACCCTTCTATCCCGTGCTCCAACCATCCAAGCAGAGTTGAAAAGTATCGCAGACTCGCTTGGCTTAGGATATCGTGGAGATGGTCTATTTGCTTGTTTTGATACTCCAAGGTTTGTAACCCTCGCTGAATTGTCTGAGAAGGGCATGGCAGCGACCATCCCAGGAGTCAACTGTATCAAGGTAATTTCACCCCTAATTGCCGATTCAGAGTACTTTGGAGAGCTAAAAACACGTCTCCAGAGCCTATTTTAGACCCAAAATAACCCTACAAAGTGTAGGGGATTGTAAAATATCGCTTTACAATAATTCAATATTCCTGTATAATTATCTTATGATGATTAGAAAAGGATCTTTGTTATGGAACTGCTAACAGTTGGAAACCCAAAGTTGATGAAGGGTGAGAAGAAAGGTTTCTTGTCTTTTGTACTCCACCTTGCTCCAGCAGATTTGTCTGGTTATGAAACCTGCCCCAAACGTACAGCTGGCTGCACCAGCGCATGTTTGAACACTGCAGGTCGTGGTGGCATCTTCAAGAAAGGTGAAACCACCAACGTGATCCAGCAAGCACGTATCCGCAAAACAAAAATGTTTTTCGAAAATCGTCTTGAGTTTATGAGCAAACTACTCAAGGATATCAACAACGCCATCAAGTATGCCGAGAAGAAAGGTTTGACACCTGTCTTCCGTTTGAATGGTACTTCAGACATTGCTTGGGAAAAGTATGAGATCCTAGATGGTCGAAACATTTTCCAGATGTTTCCTGAAGTGCAATTCTATGACTATACAAAGATGCGCAATCGCAAAGTAAAACACCTGACAAACTACCACTTGACATTCAGCAAGGCTGATGGCAACGACCTCGATGTTCGTTTGGCTGTTAACGAAGGCATGAATGTAGCTGTGGTATTTAAGGTTGTTCCTACTACTTTCCTCGGTCGTCCTGTTATTAATGGCGATGAAACCGACTTGCGATTCCTTGACGACAAGAATGTTATCGTCGGTTTGAAGGCAAAGGGTAAAGCGAAGAAAGACGCCACTGGGTTTGTGGTTTAATTGGAGAAATTGGAGAAGATTATGAATCAAACAGTTTGGGTAATTAGAGTTTATGATTGTGGTGAAACCACCATTGATGGTGTTTACTCAACTGAAGCGAAAGCAGTTGAACGTGCTCAAGAAATTGCTGAGTACGCTGGCTTGACAGCTGAAGAAGATAACGACTGTTACTATGAAGATGAGTCGGGGCAAAATGCAATTGAAGTTTCTGAATGGGATGTACTATGAACAAATTTGAACAGGTGAGGAAAGAGAATGAGCAAAACAAAGAGATTTTGCTGATTACTCAAGAAGAGTGTGCTGAGGTTACGCAAGCCATCAGCAAGGTTTTCCGCTTCGGTATGGAGTCTGAGCACAAAGGTAGAAGCAATCGTGAACGTCTTGAAGAAGAAGTTGGCGATCTCATGTGCATGATTGACTTGATGATTGACAACGGTATGTTGAGTGAATCTGCTGTGATGACAGCAAAGAATGAGAAACTGATGAAGTTGCAAACTTGGTCAGGAATTTTTAAATGATGAATATAAATAAATTCCTTGACGATTTGGCTAGTGATAATTCTAGGAACTTTAAACTAGAACAGCTGAATAAAAACAAAGGCAACGTGCTACTGAGAGAAGTTGTTCGTCTTGCTTTGGATCCTTTCACTCAATTCTATCAGAGAAAAATTCCTGAGTATGAATTTGTTGGTAAAGATTCTGAGCACCAAACATCGCTAGAGATGGCAATCGAGAATTTAAGTTATCTCTCTAATCGTGAGGTAACAGGTAACGCAGCCATTGCTCATCTACGTGCGATTCTTTCTGGTTTGGAACCAGACGACGCAAAGGTTATTGAACGCATTATTCAAAAGGATCTAAAATGTGGGGTCAGCGTATCGACAGCAAACGCAGTGTGGACTGGTTTGGTGAGCGAATATCCAGTAATGCTTTGCAGCCAGTTCGAACAGAAACTGGTAGACAAAATAAAATTCCCAGCCTACGTCCAGCTGAAAATGGACGGGATGCGCTTCAACGCTATCGTCAGAGATGGTAAGTGTGAATTCCGTAGCCGTAATGGTAAAGAAATTCTGTTAGATACAGATTTGAAAGATCAATTCATTATGATTGCTGCTGGCTCAGACATGGTGTTTGATGGCGAGTTGATGGTAATGGATCCTGATGGTTGTCAGTTTATGGATCGCCAAACAGGTAATGGTATTTTGAACAAAGCTGTTAAGGGAACTATCTCAGCGAAAGAAGCGGACATGGTTCATGCTTCAGTATGGGATGCCATTCCATATATTCTGTTTGTAGATTCTTATTGCGGTACACCTTACAGCACTAGGTTCTCTAGATTGAAAACAATTTTGGATGTTGCACCATTCAAAACACAAAAGAAAATCTGGTTGGTTGCTAGTGATATTGTAGAGACGCAAGAAGAAGCCAATGAAATTTTTGAGAAATATCTTTCACAAGGATTGGAAGGTATCATCCTAAAAGACGGAAGCGGTCCATGGGAAGACAAACGTGCCAAGCATCAAATTAAATTTAAAGGTGAGTTGGAATGTGACCTGAGGATTGTTGATGTTGAAGATGGTACAGGTAAGTACGAGGGAATGCTGGGAGCAATTATTTGCGAATCAGCAGATGGTATTGTAAATGTTAAAGTTGGGAGCGGATTCAATGATGAACATCGTAAGACGCTTACCAAGAAAGATTTGGTTGGCAAGATTGTGGCTGTCAAGTATAATGCTAGAATTAAGAATAAACTTGGAGCTGAGAGTCTATTTCTTCCAATCTTTCTTGAGGTGCGTGAAGACAAAACTGAAGCAGACACTAGCAAGAGTATAAAGTAACTTGGAACTACTTTACTTAAATTAGAACATATTGTATAATAATACTATGGACACTAAACTTAAACCTAAGAAGCCACGTAACTTAGTTGCGAAGGATCTACGCACACCGAAGTACCGTATGCGTGTTGTTCGTTCTAAGAAAGAGTATGCACGTATCAGCGAATTTAAAATTATGAAGGAGTATGACAATGCCTAATTGGTGTGATAACAGCGTAACTATTAAACACGAAGATAAAACCAAAATCGATGTCATCGAGATGGAGTTGATGAAGTGGAACAATGGTAAAGGTGATTGTCAACTCTTTAATACCTTGCGTCCTCGCCCTGCCGACAAAGAAGAAAATTGGTATGATTGGAATATACAAAACTGGGGTACTAAGTGGGATGCTTCTATTATTGACTGGAATCGTGACGATGACAATGAAATTACAATCTATTATGAAACTGCATGGTCACCACCCACTCAGTTGTACTACTATTTGATTGAAGAATATTATGAAGTATATGCTTTATATCACGAGGGTGGTATGGCATTCGGTGGTGTATTCGATAATGGTAACGATGACTATTATGAGTATGATATCTCGGATCTTGAAAGCATCGAACAGTTGCCAGAAGATTTGATTGAGTTTGGTAACCTTCGACAACACCACGAAGACTGGGTTGAAAATCAAGAGGAAGAAGATGAACAAAGTAATTGAAAACGGTAAGGTCGCTGTACTAATCTCTCCAGGATTTGGAGCAGGTTGGTCTACATGGAACTCTATCCGTGATGGTGTTACATCTGAACAGTTGTTGTTTGATCGCAATATTGTTGCATTGACTATTCAACGTGATCTTGGTGAAATTACTCCCGACCAACACTATGAACTTGTTTCTGCATATTGCGACAAAACCTTTGGTGAAAATAACGTATACTGTGGTGGCGTAGACGATCTTGAAATTGTTTGGGTACCACAAGGAACTCTGTTTAAAATCAATGAGTATGATGGTAGCGAGTCTATCGAGTATAAAGAAAACGATTATTGGATTACAGCATGACACAATTTAATATCCCCCAAGAAGCAGCAGACGCCATTACTATTGCTAATGTAAAAGAGTGGCGTGACTACCTTCAAGAAGAACTTGACCAGTGGGAAGCAAACCCTAAGAACGAGTTGAATCCTGACGGATATTGGATGCATCCAGAAGATATTGTAAACAACAAAAAGTATATTACAGCATGCAATATTATTATTGAATCTTTTGGGGGTGAAGTATGAGAACAGAACTTGATGCAGCACTAGTAGCAAAATATCCTAAGATTTTTGCTGATCGAAATGGAAACATGCAACATACTGCTATGTGTTGGGGTTTTTGTTGTGGTGATGGATGGTATAATATCATCGATACACTTTGCGGTATGATCCAACGCAGAATCGATTATCACAACGAGCAGCGTGAGAAAGCAATCATGTTTAATCAGATGCTTGAAGATTGTGCTCATGGCGACTACCGTGTGTTCAATGAATACTATTCTTGGGCGAGCGACAAATATCGTGCTAACCAGATGGAACTAATCAAAGACGAAAAGCCAAAAGAAATTCCTGAACCTATGGGACAAGTTGTTGCTGTTCAGGTTAAGGAAAAGTTTGGTGGTCTTCGTTTCTATGTGAACGGTGCTACTGAAGAAATGTACAACTATATTTCTTTCGCAGAATCTATGAGTTATAAGACTTGCGAGGAGTGCGGTGCTCCAGGAGAAAGGTATACTGATGGTTGGCATACAACTCTTTGTGAAATTCACGCAGATATGCAAGGTCGTAGTAAACAGTATGAAGAGGAGGAAGTAGAATGATTTACAGTCATGATGACTTACAGAAGAAGTTTGATAGTGTAGCAAAATTTTTTGCGGTCGAAGATTTCTTCATCCCAATGCCAGAGCACTGTCATGGTCCAAACTGGACAGATGAACTTCGTGAGAAAAATGGCTGGCAAAAATTCGATGAGGGATGGGGTAGGATCGAAACTTCAATGGCTGTTTACAACAAAACTAGGCAAGATGTTGAAGACCTCTACAATCAATATCAAGATCTTTGTAAAAAAGTTACAGCTTTACAGAAAAAGAATTATGAGTTAGAATATGCTTGTAGGGTTGCTGCTAAAGCAATTGACAAAGTTTCTAAAATTACTGGAGAAAATGAATGACGCAAGTTGCTGCATTGTTGAGACCACGACCACGTGAAGCTGAGATTACTAAATCACAAAAATCTAAAACTGGATTTGTAACTTTGGTAGATTGGTATAAGATTGGTAGGGATAATCCAGCATCGATAACATTTTATAACCAAGGTATCACTAGAGATACCGTTAAAGTGAAGGTGAGTTTAGCATGACTAAAGTGTGTACAGTAAAACAAGTCGGTGATTACAAAGCAACAGTAACTCATGACAGAGTTACCAACATGCACCATCTTCGATTTGAACAAAAAATTGAAAGTGCAAAGTACCATTCTAAATTCGAAATGTTTTTAGAAGATAACGAGTTTGATACACTAGCAGAATTTTTTAATACAATTAATGGAAACTTGAGGAGTGATTTGAAATGATTACAAGTAATAGTGGTGTAGATTTTATTGCTTTGTCTAAAGCAGCAGGTAATGATCCAATGGATATTATTAAGGAGCCAGAATTCAAAGAATGGTTCATGGAGTATTTGAGCGAGAATACTATTACCGTAGAGTTTAACAAGAA
>JACCEA010177570.1_pt1 | contig 29510 bp, 26 predicted proteins | sample 7449851 | NCBI WGS metagenome assembly JACCEA01 (sample SAMN15323453, study PRJNA562643) | freshwater metagenome | isolation source: river surface water | place: USA:Blue River Watershed | collected 2017-08-18
ATTTTTGAAGTTCGTTTATATCTTCTTTGAATTTAGACATGTGATCTTTCAATCGTTCAGGAATTGCATCATAATACGCTTGAGGTGGCGTACTTAAAAACTCAATTCCTCTTGCACGCATTTCAGCAACGGTTGAAATAATATCATCTGTTGCAACTGCAATATGTTGTACTCCTTCGTCTTCATAAAAATCTAAATATTCTTCAATTTGAGAACGTTTTTTACCGTTTGCTGGCTCGTTAATTGGAAATTTAATTCTACCGTTTCCGTTAGACATTACTTTAGACATTAAAGCAGAATATTCTGTTGTAATTTGTTTATCATCAAATGAAAGGAAGTTTACAAATCCCATTACATCTTCAAACCATTTAACAGCTTCATTCATTCTGTTCCAACCTGTATTACCTACCATATGGTCGATATATTTTAAACCTACAGAAGTTGGGTTATAATCTGACTTCCATTCGCTATAACCCGGCATAAAAACACCATTGTAATTTTTACGTTCTACAAAAATAAAAACAGTTTCTCCATAAGCGCCATAAATACCTGCACGAACTACTTCTCCATTTTCATCTTTTTCCACTACTGGCTCAAAATATGGTTTTGCACCACGTTTAGTTGTTTCAGCAAAAGAATGACGAGCATCTTCTACCCAAAGCGCAATTACTTTAACACCATCACCATGCTTTTTTACATGTTCTCCAATAGGTGAATTACTATTTAGAGCAGTAGTTAATACCAAACGGATTTTATCTTGTTTCAACACATAAGATGCTCTGTCTTTAACTCCAGTTTCTAATCCTGCATACGCTAACGATTGAAAACCAAAAGCCGTTTTGTAGAAATGAGCCGCTTGTTTTGCGTTACCCACATATAATTCTACATAATCTGTTCCTAATAAAGGTAAGAAGTCTTGAGCTCCTTCAAATATTTTTTCTAATCCGTATTCTACTGATTTTATTTCTTGTGCCATGTTTTTAATATTTTTAATAGGTGAAAGCACCTGTAATGTTGTGTTAATAATTATTTTTTTAGTCTAACCAAGATTGATAGTACTTCTCATCTGCTATATTCATTGCGTCTTCTGTAACCATTAAAGGTTTAAAAGTATCTACCATTACGGCTAATTCTAAAGTTTCTTTTTTACCAATACTTCTTTCAGCTGCTCCTGGGTGTGGACCGTGAGGAATTCCCGCTGGGTGTAATGAAATATGTCCAGCTTCAATATCATTTCTACTCATAAAATCACCATCTACATAATATAAAACCTCATCGGCATCAATATTACTATGATTATAAGGGGCTGGAATTGATAATGGGTGATAATCGTATAATCTTGGAACAAATGAACAAATTACAAATGCATTTGTTTCAAATGTTTGATGAATTGGCGGTGGTAAATGAATTCTACCTGTAATTGGTTCAAAATCGTGAATTGAAAATGCATACGGATAGTTATAACCATCGTAACCCACTACATCAAATGGATGTGTTGCATAAACCAATTCAAAAATTTCGTCTTTCTTTTTGATTTTGATTACGAATTCCCCTTTTTCGTTATACGTTTCTAATTCTTCTGGACGACGGATATCTCTTTCACAAAATGGTGAATGTTCTAACAATTGTCCGAACCAGTTTCTGTATTGTTTTGGTGTGTAAACTGGCGAATGTGATTCTACGATAAACAAACGATTATCTTCGGTATCAAAATCCATTTTATAAATCATTCCTCTAGGAATAACCAAATAATCCCCATATTTGAAATCTAAATTTCCTAACATGGTTCTTAATTTCCCTGTTCCTTTGTGAATGAAAATTACTTCATCAGAATCCGTGTTTTTATAAAAATAATCAGTTGTAGATTTTCTTGGCGCTGCTAAAACAATATGACAATCCGAATTCGTAAGAACGATTTTTCTGCTTTCTAAGTAGTCATCTTGTGGCGCTACTTCAAAACCTCTTAATCGATAAGATTGAATGTTATTTGCCTTAGCAATTTTAGGTGCAACACTGTATTGTTTTCTAATCTCCTTTACTTGTGTTGGTCTGTGTTCGTGATACATATTCGTTGACATTCCGTCAAATCCTACTGTACCAAAAAGTTGCTCATAATACAAATCTCCGTTAGGTTTGCAGAATTGAATATGACGCTTATGTGGGATATTTCCCAATTTGTGATATATTGGCATTACATTAAGTTTTTATTAGACAATAAGTTATATGTCGAAGTGCCAATAATAAATGAAGTTGAAATGTATTGGCACGAAAAAAAACTCACTCAGGATTTCTCTTGATGAGGAATTTTAAATGTGCTAATAGGTCTAACCAATTTTCCATCATTACAAATATCGTAATTTTTTATTAAAACCAAAATCCAACTGAAAACCAAGTGTGATGATCTTTTGTTTCAGGCGACCAGGAGTGCTTTATTTCAACTGGCCCAATAACTGTTTCCATACCATAACCAAAAGAATACCCTGAATAATCTGGTTTTTTAAACCATGTATCAATATTATCAAATATTTTATTACCAATGTTAGCAAAATTTGCATTAAAATTTAAATGATGCTTTTTGAATATTTCATAATCAGCAGTGAATAATAATTTCACATAACTATCACCAGCTAAACTTAAGAAATCATAACCAAAAAAAGGCTTAATATTATTAACTTGTTGAAAACCAAACCCTCCTAAGATGAAATCAAAATAAGGTATACTCCTTTCTCCTATAGCAAAACCTACATCGGATTGCATTTTGAGTGAAATATTTTTATTAATGGGTTGCGCAAAAGCGAAATCTGCTTTTGCAATAGAAAACCTTTCAAAATTATTTTTGTAATCTGAAGAATAAACATAGGAACGAATTTCAGAATTAAAGTTCCATCCTGTTTTTGGAAAATATTTTTTATCAAATGAATCATATTTTACAAATCCAAAAAGTGAAAAATATATACTATTTTCAAAAACAGGATTAGTATTTTGAAGTGTTTCTGATTCTAAAACTAAAATTTTATGCTCAACTCCTCCGCCCAACGAAAACTTTTGAGCAAAAATAGTTTGTAAATAAGCTTGATTACTAAAATCTAAAAAATCCACGTTAATAGCATTTGTAACAGCTTCAAAAAGAACATCATCTGCAATGTTGTTTGTTATATTTCGATTAAAAGTAGTTAATTTAGAATTAAATCCAAAACTCCAATAAAAGCCATTATCAATGTAATAATCAAAATTATATCTAATATTATCTCCTAAAATCAAATCTAATGAAGCTACATCATTTTTAGTAATCAATCGCTTTTTGGTGTAATTTAAAAGTATTCCACTTTTGAACAAATCGTCGTAGTGAAGACCAAATTTTAAAAAAGTGGTATTCTGGTTTTCTTTTAGTTGTAAAAGTAACCTCTCGCCATCCTGCATTTTATCAAATGAATAACTTATGGCACTAAAATTTTGTGTGGCATTTAAATTTAAAATCCCTTTCTGAAATTGATTGATTGAAATTTTTGTGTTTTTTTTAAATTTCAATTTCCCAATAATATATGCTCGTGTAAAATTATCTAATTTATTGGTAATTATATCTTTAATAAAAATAGAATCTTGAAGAGAGGTTCTAGCATTTTTAGGGCTATCAAAATTAGCTAATGGCAATAATTGATTAATCATTCCTAATGCTTTTTCTTTCCCTTTCCCAATAATTTCTTTCCCTTTATCAAACGCTACAACAGTAAATCCTTTTATATCTGGTTTGATGTAAATGTTGGTAGCTTTTTGTTTTCCTTCCATTTTTTCTATCATGGAAAAATTATTTATCTGTGCTAATACTGATGTAACACCTTTTAAATCCTCTCTAGTTTTTAATCCATCTTGAACATCTACTCCAATTACAATGTCTACACCTCTTGCTTTTAACTCTTCTATTGGATAATTATCAACAACTCCTCCATCAATTAAAACTTTTCCATTAATCTCAACAGGACTATACAATGTAGGCAATGCACCACTAGCAATCATGCTTTGTGCTAAAACTCCTGAATCTAGAACCACTTTCTCTCCTGTTTCAGCATCGGTAGCAATGCATAAAAAAGGAATTGGAAGTTCATCAAAATCACGTACATGACTCACGTGATGAGTCAACGAAGAAAGTAAATTAAAATTATATAGCCCTTTTGATAAACCTGAAGGCAATCCTAATTTAAATTTATTAAAAGGAAGTGTTAAGGCATAAATTTCGTCATTCCTTTTTTCGTAGAAAGACTTAGCTTCTCTAGGCGTGTAATCTTGAAGTAATGCATCAATATCAACATTTGAAAAAATAGAATCCAATTGTTCTCCATTGTAGCCTGATGCATACAATCCACCAACAATCGCACCCATACTGGTTCCAGCCACATAATCAACTTTTATACCAAGTGAATCGATTACTTTTAGCACACCAATATGCGCCAATCCTTTTGCACCACCACCACTAAGCACAAGTCCTACTTTTGGTCGCGGGTTTTCTTGTCCTAAGCTGATTTGGGTAAAAAATAGTAGGCTTATAAACAAGAAGAATTTTTTCATTATTGCTTTTCAGATTGAATTGTCTTGTAAAAGTCGGAAATTTTTTTGGCTTTTGAAATACCTACCACTTCAGAAATTGCTTTTTCATCGGCAATTTGCAATCTTTTAACACTTTTGAAATGTTTCATTAATGTAATCATCGTTTTTTCACCGATTCCTGGAATACTTTCCAAACTATTGGTTAAAGCCGATTTACTTCTTTTATCGCGATGATGGGTAATTCCAAATCGATGCGCTTCGTTTCGTAAATACTGAATCACTTTCAAGGTTTCCGATTTTTTATCCAAATACAACGGCACCGAATCACCCGGATAAAACAATTCTTCCAAACGTTTTGCAATTCCGATAATGGCAATTTTTCCTCGTAATCCTAAATCATCAATACTTTTTAAAGCCGAAGATAATTGCCCTTTTCCACCATCAATAATAATCAATTGCGGTAAAGGTTGATTTTCATCTAACATGCGTTTGTATCTTCGATACACCACTTCTTCCATCGAAGCAAAATCATTTGGACCTTCAACTGTTTTAATGTTGAAATGACGGTAATCTTTTTTACTTGGTTTCCCATCTTTAAACACCACACAAGCCGAAACAGGGTTAGTTCCTTGAATATTCGAGTTATCGAAACACTCGATATGTCTTGGCTCTACTGATAAACGCAAATCTTTCTGCATTTGTGCCATGATACGATTCGTATGACGTTCTGGATCAACGATTTGAATTTGCTTTAATTGATCTAATCGATAAAATTTGGCGTTACGCTCTGATAAATCTAAAATTTGCTTTTTATCACCTAATTGAGGTACGGTTACTTTTACATTTTCTCCTAAATCTATTGCAAATGGAACGACAATTTCTCGGGCATTCAAATGAAAACGTTCGCGTAATTCAACAACGGCTAATTCTAGTAATTCTTCGTTGGTTTCGTCTAATTTTTTCTTCAATTCTAACGTGTGCGAACGAACGATTGCTCCATGCGAAATCTGCAAAAAGTTCACATACGCCATGGTTTCATCGGAAATAATCGAAAACACATCCAAATTGGTAATTTTCGGATTCAAAACCGTAGAACGCGATTGGTAATTTTCTAAAACTTCAATTTTTTCTTTGATTTTTTGCGCTTCTTCAAACTTCATTTCCATCGCCAAATCGGTCATTAATTTCTTGAAATCTTTCAAACTTTCTTTGAAATTTCCCTTTAAAATTTGACGGATTTTTTCGACTTGATTTTGATAGTTTTCAGCCGTTTCATAACCTTCACAAGCGCCTTTACAATTGCCAATATGATATTCCAAACACACTTTAAATTTTCCCGTATCAACATTTGCTTTCGATAAATCGTAAGTACAAGTTCGTAATGGATACAATTCTTTAATTAAATCTAAAATCGTATGAACCGTTTTAAAACTGGTGTAAGGTCCAAAATATTCCGAACCATCTTTAATCATTTTTCGGGTAGAGAATATTCTTGGAAATCGTTCATTTTTAATACAAATCCAAGGATAAGTTTTATCATCGCGAAGCAAGACATTGTAACGCGGTTGCAGCTTTTTAATCAGGTTGTTTTCCAACAATAATGCATCGGTTTCCGTAGGAACAACAATGTGTTTTATCGTAACTATCTTCTTAACTAAAACCGAAGTTTTATAATTATCATGATTCTTAGTAAAATACGATTGAACACGTTTTTTTAAGTTTTTCGCCTTCCCAACATATAGAATTTTTCCTTCCTTATCATAATACTGATACACACCCGGATTATCAGGTAAAGTTTGGATTTGAAGTTCTAATGGTGTTTGCATTTTATTGAAAGATGATAGAACAAAGATAATAGAATTGTTTTAATTGGCACGCAGATGAAACGGATGCTTTGCAGCGCAAATTGGACGGATTTTAAAAATTGCGAACTTGGCGTAAATCTTTGCGCTCTTTGCGATTAAACTTTTTATTTTAAATCTGTATCCCAATAAAAAATTGATTTTTGAACTTGAACTTGCCCTTGTTCTTGAACTTTTCGTATTTTTAACACCTTAGAATCAACCAAATGACAGCCTCAAAACCACTTGTAATACTAAAAGAAACCATTTTAGCGGGCGAAAGCAAAACCATTAACATGGAAATTGCCAAGTTGCACACCATGAACAAATTGAAAATTCCAATAATTGTGGAACGTTCAAAACTTGATGGTCCAACGGTTTTATTCACGGCTTGTTTGCATGGCGATGAAATCAACGGAACTGAAATTGTGCGTCAGTTAATTATTCAAAAAATCAACAAACCAAAACGTGGCACAATTATTTGCATCCCAATTATTAATATTTTCGGATTTGTCAATCAAACGCGTGAATTTCCCGATGGTCGCGATTTGAATCGGGTTTTTCCTGGAAGTAAAACAGGTTCTTTAGCCAGTCGTTTTGCGTATTACATTTTGAAAGAAATTATGCCTCATGTAGATTATGCCATCGATTTTCATGCTGGTGGTGCGAGTCGTTTTAATGCCCCTCAAATTAGAATTGTTCCAGAAAATTCAGAATTAAAAGAACTTTCGGATGTTTTCAATGCGCCTTTTACGTTGTATTCGAAGAATATTTCGGGTTCGTTTCGAAATTCTTGTGATAGATTAGGCGTTAAAATGTTGCTTTTTGAAGGTGGAAAATCATTGGATTTAAATCTTCAAGTTACCGAAGAAGCGGTAGAAGGAACTAAACGATTTCTAAACCATTTAGAAATGCTAAATCCGAGAAAGAAAGTAACTAATCCTCAAAATAAAACCATTTATATTGAAAAATCGAGTTGGATAAGAGCGAAATATTCCGGTATGTTTCATGGTTTAACAACAATTGGAAGTTTTGTCAAAAAAGGCGAATTATTAGCTACTATTTCTGATCCATATGGAAAAATCGAACATAAAGTAAAAGCATCACATGAAGGTTATATCATCAATGTAAATAACGCTCCGATTATTTACCAAGGCGATGCTATTTTTCATATCTCAACCCAGTTAGAATTGGAAAGCTAACAATTATCATATTTTTATTGGTATATCCACTGTAAATTCGCCAAAAATTTTTAGGTATGAACTTCTGGAAAAAATTAACACACGAAGAAAGAAAAGCCCGTATTGAAAAGGCTTTACACGATAATGTTAACTTCTCAAAAGACGCTTCACTGGGTTATCCTGCGTCTAAATTAGACAATCGCGTTTTTTATGATGATGCGCCATTTTTAAAAGATGCACCAACACTTCAAACTTATGTTGCCAATCCAAATAATATTGGGTGTCACACTTTTGGCACTTCTGAAAAAGCATTTTATGGCACTCAAGAAATTGAACGCGAAGTTTTAAACGTAATCGCAGTTGATATTTTTAAAGCCAAAGAAAACGAATTCGACGGCTACATCGCTCCTGGTGGAACCGAAGCCAATATTCAAGCAATTTGGGTTTTTAGAAATGAATTCATGCATAAATTCGATGCAAAATTAGACGAAATTGCCATTTTAGCTTCGGAAGACACACATTATTCCATTCCAAAAGCTTCTAATTTATTGCAAATCGATTGGTTGAAAATTCCGGTAGGGTTTGAAAACCGTGAAATTGATCCGATTGCTTTAGACAATATCATTTCGGAAGCTAAAAATAAAGGAAAAAAATACTTCATTGCCGTTTCCAATATGGCGACTACAATGTTTGGTTCTGTGGATAATCCGGATGTGTATACTTCTGCATTGGAAAAAAATAATGCGACGTATCGTTTGCATATTGATGGCGCTTATGGCGGATTTGTGTATCCGTTTAGTAATCAAAATTCAAAAATTAACTTTAGTAATCCGAAAATTAGTTCGATTACCATTGATGCGCACAAAATGTTGCAAGCTCCTTATGGAACAGGTGTTTTTGTTTGCCGAAAAGGTTTAATCGAAAACGTATTAACCAAAGAAGCAGAATACGTAGAAGGCATGGATTTAACGCTTTGCGGAAGTCGTTCTGGAGCGAATGCGGTTGCAGTTTGGATGATTTTATTTACATACGGTGCTTATGGATGGTTTGAAAAAGTGAGTATTTTGCAAATGCGTACTCAATTTTTATGTAACGAATTAGACCATTTAAACATCCAATATTTCCGTGAACCGTTTATGAATATCGTAACCATTCATTCGGAATCAATTCCAGAGAAGATTGCTGAAAAATATGATTTGGTGCCACAACAACACAACGAAAATAACAAATGGTACAAAATTGTGTTAATGGACCACGTAGAAGTAGAACATTTGACTAAATTTATAGACGAATTAAAAGCGTCTGTAAATGGATAAGAAATCGTTAAGGCAAAAGGCAAAAGTTGAAAGGCAAAAGTTAACTCAAGAGGAAATCGAAGACAAAAGTTTAGCGATTGCGAACCAATTGTTGCGAATGAACATTTGGGACAAATTGTATTATCATTTGTTTTTAACGATTGAAGAGCAAAAAGAAATCAATACCGAATATATTCTTCAAATTTTAGCGGGAAAAGATAAAGAAATCGTCATTTCGAAGTGCGAATTTGCTACTTTAGGAATGACGCATTTTTTATTAACGGATAATACCAAAATCAAAAAGAACAGTTACAACGTTCCTGAACCTGTTGATGGTTTAGAAGTGCCTGATGCGAAAATTGATGTGGTTTTTGTACCGCTTTTAGCTTATGATAAGCAAGGAAATCGTGTGGGTTACGGAAAAGGTTTCTACGATAACTTTCTAAGCAAATGCAAGCCTGAAACGATTAAAATTGGATTGTCGTTCTTTCCTCCTGAAGAAAAAATTGAGGATGTTTCAGAAAGTGATGTGAAATTGGATTTTTGTGTGACGCCTGAGGGGGTTATTTATTTTTGAATTCGAAAACATGTTTGTTGAAATGTAAAACCAACTTTAATTCTTTTGAATTATTGAAATATTCATTCAACTGCTTTTCGGAATAATGCTTTATTTTACTTTTTCCTACAAGAAAATACGGTGTTACAAAAGTATATTTTACCTTATTATCTTTAAATTTTTCCAAACCAAAAAAGTAAGCAGGATAATCAATTTTTTCAGATTCGTTAATTATAAAAATTTGTCTTGTTAAACTATCCTCATGCATTAAATTATAATTATCATCTGAGACATTAAGACTAAATTCAATTTTATCAGGACCAGGAGCATCGCTACTTTCGAAATATTCAATTTTCTCAATATAATTTTCATTCTCCTTTTTACATCCGAAAAAAAGAAAAGCAACTGAAAACAACAAAAAAATTGATTTTTTCATTTATAAAAAAGTTATTTCTTTTTAAAACTCATAATCAATTCGACTATACCATAGACAAGAATATGGGTTATAACAAAAATTCCACCTGATAAAAGAACTGCTAATGAATTTCCTCCTTTGAAATTATCTTCATCTAAAAAAACATAAAACATCAGAAAGAAATAGATCAAAAAAATAATCAAATTCACTTTATATATAGTTCTTTTAGTAAAAATTAAACCCAAAAGAAAATAAGCAAATACCGAAAAATACACAAAGTATAAAAGTGTAAATTCAGAATCTGTCGGAAACATTATTCTTGAGTTTGAATAGTTTCTTCCTCTTTATCCGCATGAGCAAAAGCTCTTTTATTAAACACGATTAAAATCCCAACACCTGTTGAAATCGCTACATCGGCTACGTTGAAAATGGCATTGAAGAAAGTGAAGTGTTTGCCGCCCCAAATTGGCAACCAAGAAGGTAAATTACCTTCCCACATTGGAAAATAGAACATATCTACTACTTCTCCATGGAACCAAGTCCCATAAGGTTGGTCTGAAAAAGCGGTTGCAACTTGATGATAACTATCGTTAAAAATAACTCCGTAAAAAACAGAATCGATAATATTTCCTAAAGCGCCTGTAAAAATCAAAGCAATGGCTACAATTAAATAATTTGAAGCTTTCTTTTTAACCGAATCCCATAACCACCAGGCGATTCCACCTACAGCTACAATTCGGAATAAGGTTAAGATTAATTTCCCATGTTCACCTGGAATTTCTGCTCCCCAAGCCATACCTTCATTCTCTATAAAATGAATTTGAAACCAATCTAAACCCATTACTTTTATGGATTCTCCAATAAAAAAATGTGTTTTGATATAGATTTTTGAAATCTGATCAATTAATAAAATAGCAATGATTAATAAATAGGCTTTCTTTAACGACATGTTCAATTTTTTTGCAAAAATAGTGGAATTTATCAAATAAAAAACGCCCCAAACGGAGCGTTAGTATAATTTTGTAAAAAGATTAACGTTGCAAGTTTTTTGCCTCGATACTCATAGTGGCATGAGGAACGATTTTTAATCTTTCTTTATTAATTAATTTGCCAGTAACCTTACAAATACCATAGGTTTTGTTCTCGATACGAATTAAGGCATTTTTTAAATCTCTAATGAATTTTTCTTGACGAATAGCTAACTGCGAATTAGCTTCTTTGCTCATCGTTTCGCTTCCTTCTTCAAATGCTTTAAATGTTGGCGATGTATCATCAGTTCCATTATTTAAATCATTCATATAAGCACTTTTAATTAGCTCTAAATCGCTTTTAGCTTTTTCTAATTTAGCTTGAATTAACGCTTTGAATTCAGCTAAATCGGCGTCTGAATATCTAATTTGCTCCTCTACCATAATTTCAATATTTTTTATAGTTATACGTCGATTAAAAGCTTTTGGCTTTTATTTTGAAATTAATATACTTGTTTTAATATCATCAAACTCAATTTCTGTACCATTTTCAAGGTTTTCAACAAAAATTAAATTTTCAGTTAATGTTTCTGACTTAATATACGATTCATTAGCTAAAACGGCTTCCTCAACTTGCGAATTTTTATCCATTTTAACCGTAATCTTATCTGTTACTTCAAAACCAGAATCTTTTCTGATATTTTGAATTCTATTGATTAATTCTCTCGCAATCCCTTCTTTTCTTAATTCATCGGAAATGGTAATATCTAACGCTACTGTAATTCCGTTTGAATTGGCTACTAACCAACCTGGGATATCTTGCGATGAAATTTCAACATCATCTTGTGATAAAGTTATACTTTTTCCTGCAATATCCATAACTAATTCGCCATCACGCTCTAATTTAGCAATTTGCTCTTGTCCAAAATTTTGTATCTCTTTGGAAATCAATCCCATATCTTTGCCAAAACGAGGACCTAATGTTTTAAAATTAGGTTTAATTTGCTTCACTAAAACTCCAGAAGCATCATCCAACAACTCTACTTCTTTCACATTTACCTCCGCTTTAATTAAATCAGAAACCGCCTCAATTTCTGCACGCTGATTATCATCAAGTACAGGAATCATAACCCTTTGCAACGGTTGACGCACTTTAATCATTTCCTTCTTACGAAGTGATAAAACTAATGAAGAAACCGTTTGCGCTTTCATCATTTTGCTCTCTAACGATTTATCAACAAAGTTTTCAACCATTTTTGGAAACTCGGCCAAATGTACGCTTTCAAACGACTCAGAACCTGTAGCTTGTGTTAAATCTCGGTAAAGTTTGTCCATAAAGAACGGTGCAATTGGAGCCGAAAGCTTCGCAACCGTTACCAAACAAGTATAAAGCGTTTGATACGCTGCGATTTTATCTTGCGCATAATCGCCTTTCCAGAATCTTCTTCTACACAAACGAACGTACCAGTTACTCAAGTTTTCTTGAACGAAATCAGAAATAGCACGAGCGGCTTTTGTTGGTTCGTAATCCGCGTACGCTTCATCTACCAATTGAATTAAAGTATGTAATTCCGATAAAATCCAACGATCAATTTCTGGTCTTTCGTTTAATGGAACTTCGGCTTCGTTGTATTTGAAACCATCGATATTCGCATATAAAGCAAAGAACGAATACGTGTTATAAAGTGTTCCGAAGAATTTTCTACGAACCTCAGCTACACCTTCTATATCAAATTTTAAGTTGTCCCAAGGATTGGCATTCGAAATCATGTACCAACGCGTAGCATCTGGACCGTATTCAGCCAAAGTGGTGAATGGGTCAACAGCATTTCCTAAACGTTTCGACATTTTTTGTCCGTTTTTGTCTAGAACTAATCCGTTTGAAACTACGTTTTTGTAGGCAATTTTGTCGAAAACTAAAGTTCCGATTGCATGTAATGTATAGAACCAACCACGAGTTTGGTCAACACCTTCGGCAATAAAATCAGCTGGGAACGCTTTGTTTTCGTCGATTAAGTCTTTGTTTTCGAATGGATAATGCCATTGTGCATAAGGCATCGCTCCTGAATCGAACCAAACGTCAATTAAGTCTGATTCGCGATTCATTGGTTTTCCAGAAGCGGAAACTAAAACGATATTATCTACAATATTTTTGTGTAAATCCACTAAATCGTAGTTCGTTTCGTCCATATTTCCAATTTGGAACCCTTTGTATGGGTTTTCTGTCATGAAACCAGCCGCAACCGCTTTTTCAATTTCGTTGTACAATTCTTCTACTGATCCAATACAGATTTCTTCTGTTTTATCTTCAGTTCTCCAAATTGGCAAAGGAATTCCCCAATATCTTGAACGCGATAAGTTCCAATCATTCGCATTTTTCAACCAATTTCCAAAACGACCTTCTCCTGTAGCTTTTGGCTTCCAGTTGATGGTGTCATTTAAGTCGAACATTCTATCTTTAATTTCGGTTACTTTGATGAACCAAGAATCTAATGGATAGTATAAAATTGGCTTGTCAGTTCTCCAACAATGTGGATAACTGTGTACATATTTTTCAACCTTAAAGGCTTTGTTTTCTTCTTTTAATTGGATAGCGATTTCTACGTCAGCTGAACGTTCTGGCGCTTCTCCTTCGTTGTAATATTCGTTTTTAACGTATTTCCCTGAAAAATCACCTAAGCCTTGGATGAATCTTCCTTGTAAATCTACCAACGGCACAGGATTTCCGTTTTCGTCTAAAACTAACATTGGTGGTACTTCAGGAGTAGCTTCTTTAGCCACTTTAGCATCATCTGCTCCAAATGTTGGTGCGGTGTGTACAATTCCAGTTCCATCTTCTGTAGTTACGAAATCACCAGAAATTACACGGAATGCATTTTCTGGGTTTTGATATGGTAATGTAAATGGCAATAATTGCTCGTATTTGATTCCAACTAAATCAGCACCTTTAAATTCAGCTAATACTCTAAATGGTAATTTGGTCTTTATTTCTTTGTTGAAATTAATTGCTTCAACAATACCATCAATTTCTTTTTGAGATATTATATCTTTTAAAACCTGAATATTAACAGATTGATTATCAACTTTTTTCGATATATTTAAAAAATCAAACAAATCATTACTTTCAAAATATTTCCCTCCAAATTGTTTTCCAACTAAAGGTTTTGCCAAAATAACATTAACAGGCTCAAAAGTATATTGATTAAAAGTTTGAACTAAAACATAATCGATTTTTGGACCAACGGTTAAAGCTGTATTTGATGGCAATGTCCAAGGAGTTGTCGTCCAAGCTAAGAAATGAACCGTTCCAAAACCTTGCAAGAAACTTGGTAACGTTTCGTCTTTTGCTTTGAATTGCGCTACAATCGTAGTATCCGTAACATCACGATATGAACCTGGCTGATTTACTTCGTGCGAAGACAAACCTGTTCCCGCTTTTGGCGAATAGGGCTGAATGGTGTAGCCTTTGTATAGTAAATCTTTGTTGTAAATTTGTTTCAACAACCACCAAACGGTTTCCATGTATTTGGATTTGTACGTCACATACGGATCTTCCATATCAACCCAATATCCCATTTTTTCGGTAAGGTCGTTCCAAACATCCGTGTAGCGCATAACGGTTCTTTTACACGCTTCGTTGTATTCGGTAACCGAAATCGTTTTTCCGATGTCTTCTTTAGTGATGCCTAATTCTTTTTCGGTACCTAATTCTACTGGTAATCCATGCGTATCCCAACCTGCTTTTCGCTTAACTTGGTAGCCTTTTTGAGTTTTGTAACGACAAAAAATATCTTTAATCGCACGCGCCATTACGTGGTGAATTCCAGGTAAACCGTTTGCAGATGGTGGTCCTTCAAAAAACACGTAAGGTGTAGCTCCTTCACGAGAAGTTACCGATTGTTCAAAGATGTTGTTTTTTTTCCAAAAATCAAGAACTTCTGATGCTACTGTTGGCAAGTCAAGTCCTTTGTATTCAGTAAATTTTGTACTCATTTTGTCGCTTTCTTAAATCAATTTGCGAAAGTAATGATTTAAAGGTAAAAGGCAAAAGGTAAAAGGTAAAAGTTAAGAATTAGGAAAAAACTTCTTTTAAAACTTCTAACGATTTTGGTTTTTTGAAGCCTTCGAGATGTAACATATAGAAATCTAAGAGGATTTTCAATAGAATTTGACGTTCTATCCCAGCAAAAGTTTTTTGATTGGAATCAAATTTTAGTTCGATTAATCGTTTGAGCAATTGCGTTTCATGTGCTGAAAGTGTATTTACCGATTGAAATGGAGTAAAAAAACCTTCTTTTACGTCGAAAAAATGGAAATCTATTTCGGAAACATCGGGATAAAAACCTAAGAATTTGGTCATTTCCATCATCAAAATTAGATGAAAATTTGCCGCTTCTTCATGAGTATCTAACCAAAGCAAAGCGGTTTCTAAAAACGAAAAAAGATTTTCATTTTTCTCTTCTTCGTGGATGCTGTGATGTAAAATTTCGGATAGAAAAATTACGATAGTGCTTTTGACAATATCGGTATTAATCGAATGAAAACTATGTGCTAATTTTATTTCTTTAAAATGTTCGAGTGTGCCTTTATTTTTATGATTCGCTTCGATTTCAATAATTGTTAACGGTTGAAAATACGCAATTTTTTGATTCGCTTTTTTGTTAGAATAAGCGCTTTGTACAAAATAACTTTTTAAACCATCGGATTGTGTTAAACACTTTACAATCAAGCTTTTTTCTTGATATTTTAGGGAAGAAAGAACGATAGCTTTAGTTTTGACTAGCATTTTTCAGTTTATTTTCGTTAACAGAAACTAATACAAAAGTAATTAGAACAAACTGGAAAGGCATCATGTATCGGGAACAATTTACTGGACCAGTTATCAGAACATAATAGCCAATAAAAACAAAGAAAAAATATTCGGAGAAACTTCTTTTTTTAGTTGAATAGAATTTAAAAAAATGAAACCATTTAAAAAGCAGTACGAGAAAAATTGGAACTAATAAAAAATAGACAAGTAGTAATGATTTTTTGGAAAACAAAGAAGAAAAAGGTTTGTTTCCATTCAGTATTTCAAGAAAACCTTGTCTACCATCTTCTTTTGCAATAAATGTCATTAAATCAAATCTTCCTGGGTCAAAAACACCTCGAATTCCTGTTGAAATGTGATAAAAAGTATACGGAATGAAATTGGCTTTTATCTCATTATAAGCAACTAACTTAAGAAAATCGTTGGTTTCTTTTTGATTTTTGTCTGTTAATGAAGTATTTATATTTGAAATCCATTGATCAGCAATTTCTTTTGATTCGTTTTTTGCTTTAAAATAATATAAATTGTAATAAATGAGATTTTGATTTTCCATTGAGGAAAAGTGTTTGTAACCAAATTTATTTTGATTGTAGTTAATATACAAAAGAACCGAAAAAACAGGCAATAAAACCCAAAAATTGAAACGTTTTACTTTGAAAAAATAAATCAACATTAGTGCTAAATTTATAAACACAAAGGGATAAAATACGGGTTTTGTGAATGCCAATATTGTTAATATTAGCTGTGCATACTTAATGTTTTTCCAATGAAAGTGAACGGTATACAAATAAAAAAGTAAAGTAATCAGAAAAAGAATAAGTATTTCAGACATTACTAATTGTGAATATATAAAAATCGAGGGAGTTAATAAAACTATAATCAATAACAAATTCTCATTCTTGATTTTGTAAAAAGCTAATATTTTATAAAAGAAAAGGAAGCTTAAAAATAAAAGTATTGCTTGAAAAAATACAATTACAAAAGGATTAAATGTAAAAGTCAAGGATAAAAATAATGGATAAACAAAAGGTCTTCTACTAATTATTGGGTCTTGAGTATTAATATAATCGCCTTGAATAATCAACTTTGCAACCTCAATATATTCTTCAGAATCTACAAGATTGAAGTTACCATTCCATATTCGTAATAATAGTAGAACAATATAAAATATGATAAACACAAAAATACGCTTCGAGAAATTCTTATTTTTTCTCTTCATGATATTCTTCTTCGGTATTAATAGACCAAATGTTTTCTTTAGATACAATACCATTTTTTATGTTTTGAACAGCTTGCATTGCTGTTAACATAGAATGATCTTGGTTGTTGTATTTATGCATTCCATTTCTTCCTACTAAAAACAAATTTGGAATTGCATCTACAAAATTTCTAATTTTATAAAATTCGTTATACGCTCCAAAATAAGCAGGATAGGTTTTAGGAACTTTAATAACTTTTGCATCCAAAACATTTTTATTAGAATCTATAAAACCTAGCTGTATTAATTCTTGACCTGCTAATACAATTAATTCTTCTTCGTTTAATTGCCAAAGCGAGTCGTTTTCATTGCAAAAATATTCCAACCCTAACCAAATGGTTTCTGTATTGGAAACTAAAAACGGACTCCAATTATTGAACACTTGAATTCTCCCAACTTTTACATAGCTTTCTTGAATATAAATCCAATTATCGTTTAGTTCAATTTTTGTTTTGTCTAATAATATACCAACAGTTATAAAATCGCGATAAACTAAATTATCTGAAATCTTTTTAATATCTAGTGGAATAGCAAAAGAGAAAGCATTGAATAAATCTTTTATAGGCATTGTAGAAATGCAGTAATCAAATGCAATGGTAGATTGTGCTTTTTCTTTTCCTGTTTCTACCAAAGCAAACGTCAATTCTTTTGTTCCGTTGAGTTGAACAACTTTAGTGTTTTTAAGGAGAATTCCTCCTTTTTGTTCCACAACTTCTGCTACTTTAGTCCATAATTGTCCAGGTCCGTATTTGGGATATAAAAAATATTCAATTAATGATGTTTCGGTGTTTTTTTGGTTAATATCTTTTTTTCTGAAGGGCTTTTGGAGAATATCAAAAATGGTTTTGGTTATTGAAAGTCCTTTTATTCGTTGTGCACCCCATTCTGAACTAATTTCTGCACAAGAAACACCCCAAACTTTTTCAGTGTAGTCTTTAAAAAAAGTTTGATACAAACGAACACCAAATCGGTTAATAAAAAAATCTTCTAATGATTTTTCATTTTTTATTGGAAAGATTACACTTTTTAGATAGCTAAAAAGTATTAAAACCGTATTTAAATATCCTAATTTTGAAATCGTTTTAAAGCTTAATTTTATAGGATAATCGAAGAATTTCTTTTGGTAAAAGATTCTTGAAAGTCTTTTTCTAACTAAGAATACAGCTTCTGAATCATTGTTTATTAGGTTAACTTGAATGGTGGAGTGCTGATTTTGATATGAAATTTCTATTTCATTAGTTTCTGAATAAATAGGTAAAATTTCTTGCCACCATTGCATCACTACATCTGATTTTGAAAAAAAGCGATGTCCTCCAATATCAATTCGATTGCCATTGTGATTTTCAGTTCTTGAAATTCCACCCCATAAATCGGTTGCTTCAACCACAACAGGTTGAATATCTGTATGTTTTAGGAATTCATAAGCTGCTGTTAAGCCTGCTGGACCTCCTCCAATGATTAGAACTTTCTTCAAAACACTTTATCTAATAATCATTACTTTTTTCACTGTCGAATCTGTAGCGTCTTCAGAAGCCACAAAAATCATATAAACGCCAGATGCTACTTTGTGCTTTCCAAAGGCTTTAGTATCCCATTCAATAGTCCCTCCAGCAGCTGTAGTCTCATAGACTAAATTTCCTTCAATATCGGTGATTTTAACATTTGCCTTATCGGTTAATCCACTGATTTTTAAAGTCCCTACGAAATTTGGTCGCACTGGATTTGGATATACAAAAACATCACTTAAACTATCATTTGGTTTGGTAGAAGTTCCTAAGAAAGAAACCATTCCTTTATCTGTTGCAAAAAACACTTCACCTGAAACACCATCGATTTCTATATCGTTGATATTATCACTTGGTAAAGGCGAATTGTTTTTGGTAAATCGATAAATGGTTTCTTGTCCATCAGAAGACACTAAGAAAACCCCTCCATCGGCAATGGAAACCCATTTTCTGTTAGCACCATCAACAGCAATATCTAAAATCGTTTGTTGATAAAACAACTCTTGAGCTAAATCACCTTCCTGAATGATAATAGAATTAACGTTTAATTCTGTTTCAGAAATAAAACGATCTACAGAAACAACTCTTAATCCTGCAAAAGTTCCAATCCACAATTGGTTTCTATTATCTACTGCTACACAACGCACATCATTATCCGCTAAGTTTCCATTTGTAGAATTAATTACAATAAATTTATTGTTGTAATTTTCATTAAAGGCAATTAATCCATCATTTAATGAAGGAATCCATTTAGTTCTATTTTTATCTATAGCCATTGGCCCATACCTACCCGTTGAAGCTGTAGGAGCAACATCAGCTAAACTATAGGATTGCCATTGACCACTTGAACCTAATACCTTTATAGCCTTTTCAACAAATGCATTTGTTAACCAGAGATTTCCGTCTTTATCAAAAGCTGGACTGTTTATACGAATATCAACATAACTTGGACTTCCTGGCACAACTAATGATTCTAAACCATTAGGCCCTGTATTTGTATTGTTAAAAAGTTCTATGTTTTCATTTTCTATTTTCAATAACCCTGAAAAATAGGAAGTTGCAAATATTTGATTTGGATTGTTTGGATTAATTACAATATCGCTTATAGACTTAGCTTGAAATAAATCCTCATAAGGGATTAATTCCCAACCAGTATCATTTGAAAATTTACTAATCCCAAATTCATCTAAACCGTAAGGATTATAATCTCGTGAATAATCACCATAAACCGCCCATAGGTAATTAGGCGCTTTTTTTACTCTGAAAATATAATTTCGTACGGGACCATTGGGTGACATTGACTGAAAAACAGTTGGATTTGCTAGAGAGGTTGAAAACAGACCGTCTTTTTCTGTACCAATATAAACTATTCCACTTACTACTGTTGCTGCTTTAAAAATAGCATTGTAGTCTGGAATTTGTGTAATATCAACTAAAACAGTGTATGATTGATTTAAAACAAATACATGATTTTGTGTAGTTACAATTATTTCTGTCCCGTTAGTTTTAATTTTAAGTCCGGCCTGATTTTGATTTAAAACTTGTTGAAAGGATGTTCCATTGTAACGATACGTTTTTGAATCAGTATTCATGGCCACTAATTCATTGTTAAAAGTTACAATTCCTAACCAAAAGCCAGTATCAAAAGTTTGCCATTGACTAAAATCATATAAATTTGGATTTGACAAATCACCTTTTCTAATTCCAAAACTACGGGTAACAGCATATATTTGATTATTTAATACGGTGGTTTGTAAAACTTCTGTTTCTTCTCCTGCTGTTCCTACAAAATAGGTGATAATAAATTCTGATGTTGCGATATCCATTACTGAAATTCCATAATCTGTTGCAACATATAATTTACCATCATGTTCATAAAAATCATTGATTTTTTTCTTGTTTGAAGGTACTGGAACTTCATTTATAATATCAACTTTGGAAGAAATTGAACCATCTGAATTAATTACTAATAGTAGTCCATTTGTGTTTCCAGCAAAAGTTTTGTTGGTAGATTGTGAATGATGAATTGTAGTGATAGATTCAGGCTTAAAACCATTAATTGAATTAAAAATTTTTAAATCGCTAGATGTAGTTGCTTTTGAGAAAACTGCATTTTGAGTTGCTGCAAACACCGAATTTGAAGCCGCCTCAACATCAACTATTTCATTATAGGAAAAATAACCTTTCCACAACTGATTATTTTGTTGCGCAAAAAATAATTGAGAAATAAAGAATAAAACAATAGCTTTTTTCATTGAAAGTATTTAATACAAATATACTACAAACGTAATTAATTTTAATTTTAATATAAATTTGAAAAGAAAAAAGCTCTTTTAGTTTCCTAAAAGAGCTTTTTATATTTTAAAAAATATTTTTAAACTACTCCTTGAGCTAACATAGCATCTGCTACTTTAACGAAACCAGCAATATTGGCTCCTTTAACATAGTTCACATAACCATCTGCTTCAGTACCATATTTTTTACACTGACCATGAATTCCTGTCATGATGTCTTTTAAACGAGCATCTACTTCTTCACTAGTCCAATTTAAACGAATAGAGTTTTGTGTCATCTCTAAACCAGAAGCTGCAACCCCACCAGCATTTGCTGCCTTTCCGGGAGCAAACAACACTTTTGCATCTAAGAATTGTTTGATAGCTTCTAAAGTACAAGGCATATTAGCCGCTTCAGTAACACACATTACTCCATTAGCAATTAATTTTTTAGCATCTTCTTCGTTTAATTCATTTTGTGTAGCACAAGGAATTGCAACATCTACTTTAGCTTCCCATGGACTTTTTCCTTTGTGAAAAACAGCTGAAGGGAATTTTTCTGCATAAGCCTCAGCTCTGTTATCACCACTTGCTCTCATTTCTAACATGAAATCGATTTTCTCTCCAGAAATTCCATCAGCATCATATATGTAACCATCAGGACCAGAAATTGTTAACAATTTACCTCCTAATTCATTTACCTTTAACGCCACACCCCATGCTACATTTCCAAAACCTGAGATGGCAACTGTTTTTCCTTCAATAGATTCTCCTCTAGTTTTCAACATTTGTTGTGTGAAATAAACAACTCCATAACCTGTTGCTTCTGGTCGAATTAATGATCCTCCGTAAGCTAAACCTTTTCCAGTTAAAACCCCAGTAAATTCATTTCTAATTCTTTTGTATTGACCAAACATGTATCCAATTTCTCTTGCTCCAACACCAATATCACCAGCAGGAACGTCTAAATCAGGTCCAATATGACGACATAATTCTGTCATAAATGATTGGCAAAAACGCATAATTTCAGCATCTGATTTTCCTTGTGGGTCAAAATCTGAACCCCCTTTACCTCCACCCATTGGAAGCGTTGTTAAACTATTCTTGAAAACTTGTTCAAAAGCTAAAAATTTAAGTACCGATAAATTTACCGTAGGATGAAAACGAATTCCACCTTTATAAGGTCCAATAGCAGAATTCATTTGAATACGAAAACCTCTATTAACTTGAATTTCACCTTTATCATCAACCCAAGGCACTCTAAAAATCACTGAACGCTCTGGCTCAGCCATTCTTAAAAGTACATTTTTGCCATCATACTTTTTGTCATTTGCAATAAAAGGCATTACAGTTTCTGCAAATTCTCTAACTGCTTGTAAAAATTCTGGTTCGTTTGGATTTTTGGCCTCAACAAGCGCCATAAAATCATTGATTTTTTGTTCCATTATACTATAAAACTTTAGATAAACATATCTATTAAATTAAGACTTTTTCTTAAATTATGAAATTCGCAAAATTTAAGTCGACAAATATACATTTTAAAAATTACTTAGTGAATTTTTAATATAAAATTATGATTATGATAATTCGCTTTTTTAACTAAAAGCTTTACTAGAAAGAAAAAACATTCTTTTTTTTCGAAGTGCAGTTTGTTTTTATATATTTGTCCGATAATGGAAATTTTTTACCAATGACTAAAAAAATTAAAACCCTACTAATAATGCTTTTAGGAGTTAATTTTCCAATGATGGCGCAATTTGGTTTCTCCCACGAAGTTGGTGCATTTATTGGCGGCGTGGCTATGCAATCCGATTTTGGAGTAAGACATGATTTTGAAACTAACGCTGGAAATACTGGTTTTGGTGTAGGTTTAGTCCACTACATGAATTTTGCCTATCGTGCAGAATGTAATTGTTACACGCCTGAAACATATTTTAATGACCACTTTAAGGTTCGTTCTGAATTATCATACAACAGTACTCAATTACAACACTTTGGAAAATGGGTTGAAAGAAATTCTATCATAGCAGCTCAATTAAGAGCCATGAAAGGTGAGGCTAAAGTTACTGATGTTGGTATGCAACTAGAATATTACCCACTAAGTATTAGAGAATTTACAGCTTCAAATGGATCTTGGGCCCCATTCATAGGACTCGGAGCTCATTATTCTTTTTTTCAAAACGGAACTTACTCTGAACTAGGGCCTCTTGAAACCCCAATATCAACACCTGTAAAATACTATGGCGCAACTTCTTCTGAAGGTGGAAGTACGTGGTCTGTGGTTTCAAGTGTTGGTACACGATATAAATTAACTGAACTTTCAGATTTATTTGTTGAACTTAGATGGCAATACTATTTTTCTGACTGGGTTGATGGTTTAAATCCAGACCCAAAAGTGTATACTGAAAACAAAGCTAACGATTGGAACTTATGGTTTCATTTCGGATACATTTATTATTTAGATTAATAAATACTACAACATTAAAAAAACCGATTCAATTTTTGAATCGGTTTTTTATTTTTTATTGTTTTTATTATTTAAAAGCTTGTTCTAAATCTACTAATAAATCTTCGATATCCTCAATTCCTACGCTCAAGCGAACTAAGTCATCTGAAATACCTACTTCTTTTCTCTTATCCTCTGGGATAGAAGCGTGCGTCATTAATGCTGGATGATTCGCTAACGATTCCACTCCACCTAACGATTCTGCTAAAGTGAATACTTTTAGGTTTTCTAAGAACTTGATCGCATCTTCTTTTTTACCTGATTTGAAAGTAAAGGTTACCATTCCTCCAAAACCGCTCATTTGCTTTTTAGCAATTTCATGAAATGGATGTGAAGCTAGTCCTGGATAATACACTCTTTCCACTAAAGGATGATTGTTCAAATATTCCGCAACTTTTTCACCGTTTTCACAATGACGTTGTACACGTAAATGCAACGTTTTGATTCCTCTTAAAACCAAGAAGGAATCCATTGGTCCTAATGTTGCCCCTGTTGCGAATTGTTTGAAATGTAATTCTTCACCTAATGCTTTATCTTTAATAATCAAAGCTCCTGCAATTACATCGGAATGACCTCCTAAATATTTTGTTGCCGAATGCATTACAATATCCGCACCTAAATCTAATGGTTTTTGTAAATATGGTGTAGCGAAGGTATTATCAACAGCAAATAAAATATTGTGCTTTTTTGTGATTTGAGCAATCGCAGCAATATCCGCTAATTTCATTAAAGGATTTGTTGGTGTTTCCACCCAAACCAATTTCGTGTTTTCATTGATTAACGATTGGAATTTCTCCAAATCATTCATATCCACAAAATGAAATTTGATACCACTATCTTTATATAATCTTGTGAATAAACGGTACGTTCCGCCGTATAAATCGTCCATAGCGATGATTTCGTCACCAGCTTTAAACATACGTAACAAACAATCGGTTGCTGCTAATCCGGAAGAAAAAGCTAAACCTCTTGCTCCGTTTTCGATACTTGCCAAAGCGTCTTCTAAAGCCGTTCTTGTTGGATTTGCTGCTCTACTGTATTCATAATCACCAACTGGTTTCCCAGGACTTGATTGAACATAAGTAGAAGTTTGAAATACCGGAGGCATTACTGCTCCCGTTACTTTTTCATGATGTTGCCCACCATGTATCGTTTTTGTATTGAATTTCATTTTTTAAAAATTTTTACAAAGGTAAATAAAAGTTGTTTGATGCTGCTTTTCGAATCGTTAACAATTCACTAAATATGCTTTTTAATCGACATCATAATTCCTAAATGAATGCCTTCGTGATAATTGTTAAATTCCATCGCTTCTTTCCAAGTTCCTAAATGAAATCCCGTTTTGGTTTGATACGGATGAAATTCTTTGAAAATTCCAGCTTTAAAATCAGCTTTCGTTTTTTCAACCATTTCTAATAGTAATTTCTTGATTTCATCAACTTCAGCTTGCGTAGTTTTCCCATCTGGACGCGAACCATTTTGATATTTCTCAAAAAGCGAATCCGAAATATGCATTGGCAAACCTGATAAAGCGTAAACCAATTTCTGTTGGGAAACAACTACGTGTCCCAAATTCCAAATCAAATTATTGCTCATTCCTGCTGGAATTGTATTCAATTGTTCCAACGAATAATTATCTAAGAAATTCTTGTATAATCCGCGGCTGGTTTCCCAAATTCTAAAAGTTGCGTCCATGTCTAATTTTTTTATAAAATTACTGATTTTTAGAATTCAAAAGGCTGTATTTTTGCATCAGAAATTGAAAAACATCAAAATGAACAAAATATACTATTTGGCTTCGTGTGATACGTGTCGAAAAATCATCAAATCGTTACCCAATTCTGATAAATTGACGTTTATCGATATTCGTCAAAATCCAATTTCGGAAAGCGATTTAGAAGAAATGTACCAACTTTCGGGAAGTTACGAAGCGCTTTTCAGTAAAAAAGCACAATTGTATAAATCATTAGGTTTAAAAGATAAAAATCTAACGGAAGCCGATTTCAAAAAATACCTTTTAGAACATTATACGTTTTTGAGTCGCCCCGTTTTTATTATCGATGGGAAGATTTACATTGGAAATAGTCCAAAAAACATTCACGAAGTAATTACTGTTTTAAGCTAATGTCAAGAAGAAGTTGGGCACTAGTTGCCGCTACCTTAGTTTCCATTATTTACGGCGTAACTTTTACGATTGCTAAAGATGTTATGCCAAAATATGTCGATGCTTTCGGGTTTATCGTAATGCGTGTTGGTGGTTCGGTTTTGTTATTTTGGTTGATTTCCTTTTTTGGACCCAAAGAAAAAATCGCTAAAGAAGATTTTCCTCGAATTATTGCGGCAGCGTTCTTCGGAGTTGCTTTTAATATGCTGACTTTTTTCAAAGGATTGAGCTACACCTCGCCCATTATGGGAGCCGTTTTAATGGTTACCACACCTATGATTGTCCTAGTTTTATCCGCTTTCATCATGAAAGAACGAATGGAAAACCGAAAAGTTTTAGGAATCATTTTAGGATTAGCCGGAACGATAACGTTGATTCTTTACGGAAAATCATTGGTAAACGCAACAAACGCATCTTTAGGAAATTTATTGGTTTTTGTAAATGCCGTTTCCTACGGATTTTACCTCATCATCGTGAAAAAATTAATGGATAAATACAACGCCTTCACCTTCGTGAAATGGATTTATACGTTTGGTTTTTTGATGGTGTTGCCTTTTGGTTGGGGCGAATTTCAAGCTATAGATTTCGCTAATTTGCCAACAGATATCAGCTGGAAAATTGGTTTTGTAGTCGTATTTTCGACTTTCTTAACCTATTTGCTGAATTTAGTTTCCATGCGAGAACTAAAACCTACAACCGTTGCGGTTTTCATCTATTTACAACCCCTTTTCGCTACTATTTTCGCCGTGAGTTTAGGTAAAGACGATTTAAGTTTAGTGAAATTAATTTCGGCTGTATTGATATTTGTCGGAGTTTATTTGGTTACCCAAAAGAAATCTACTTCCTAATTAGAATTCCAATACTGAACACTAAAAACTGAACACTGAACACTTTTTCTTATCTTTGAAGACATTTTTATAACGTATGATACACTCCATGACGGGTTTTGGGAAAGCATCTTTGCAATTACCAACCAAAAAAATTACCGTAGAAATCAAATCGCTAAACAGTAAAGGTTTAGACTTAAATACACGAATGCCATCGGTTTTTCGTGAAATGGAATTGGGTTTACGCAATCAAATTTCGCAACGTTTAGAGCGTGGAAAGGTTGATTTTTCATTATATGTAGAAGTAACTGGCGAAGAAACGACTTCTAAAATCAATGTCCCGATTGTTAAAGGGTACATTAACCAAATGAAAGCTGTAATTCCAACTGCAGATGAAACAGAATTAATGAAAATGGCGGTTCGTATGCCTGATGCATTAAAAACAGAGCGCGACGAAATCGATGAAAACGAATGGAAACAAATCCAAACCGTGATTGATGAAGCGTTGGAAAACATCGCAAATTTCAGAAAAGATGAAGGCGCTTCGTTGGAAAAAGAATTCCAATTACGCATCGCAAACATCAACAATTTAATGAACGAAGCCGTTTCTTACGATGCTGAACGCATTGAAACCGTAAAAACTCGTTTAAGAACTGCTTTAGATGAATTAAAAGTAAATGTAGATGAAAATCGTTTCGAACAAGAATTGATTTTTTATTTAGAGAAATACGACATTACGGAAGAAAAAGTGCGTTTGGGCAACCATTTGAACTATTTCTTAGAAACATTAAACGAAACGGAAGCTAACGGAAGAAAATTAGGTTTCATCACCCAAGAAATGGGAAGAGAAATCAACACCATGGGTTCAAAATCAAATCATTCCGAAATGCAAAAATTAGTGGTAATGATGAAAGATGAGCTGGAAAAAATCAAAGAACAGGTATTAAACGTTCTGTAATCGGATTAAAATGGGGATTATTTTATTGTTTTATTTTATTGTCCTTTTTGTAATTATAGTATTATCTATTTTGCAAATTTTCAAATTGAGAAAAGAAATCGATTTTAATAAAACAATATTTTACAGCATTTTAACATCAATATTTTTTTTATTCATAACCAATTTGACATATTCAAATTCAAAGGAAGTTTATGCTTTCGAACCTTTTTTTCTGATTCCATTTATCACAATAGTTATTCCTTTTGGTTTGGGAACTATTCTAAATGTTTTTAAAAAAGAAAAATTAAAAATCATTTCTAATTCATTAATAATTAGTATTTTAATTTCAATTATAGTAATGATAATTTTTAATGAATATTTAGATGTAATTAAAAGGTTTAACTTGAAAATTTATTATTAAACAACAACACAATGACCAAAGGAAAATTATTACTTTTTATATTTATTCTTTCTCTTTCTTCATGTGGAACAGTTATAAAAACACTAGCAGGATTTAAGAATCCGAAAGTAGAGGATAAAAAAGAACTTTCTACCTACTTTGCTTCTGTTTCTCCAAATGAGTCAACCTATTTCATGAACGTTCAAGAAAAAGGAAATGAAAAAGAAATCATAAATAATATCCTTTTAGGTATGAACTCTGAATTACTTCTTTTTAAAGCTACAGGAGAAAAATTTTGTTATTTAGGAACTGAGGAATGTGGCGGAATACAAATGCAAAATGCATTTAAAAATTTCAATCAAAATTATGCTCCTTGTAAAGAAGATAATGGTTTAACTATGTCTAGTTATTTAGCTAAACTATGTGATATAAATGGAAAAAACATAAAAAGAGAAGCATTACCAAAAGCCGATTATTATATTTTTCAAAATTGGAATAAATACTCAGGTTCTAAGAAGAAACTTCAAGAAGATGTAAATTGGCTATTAGATTTAAAGAAAAATTCAGACTTAAATGTCGCTATTATATTTGTTAATGGGGATATGCTTGAGGATTGGGGATTAGAAAAAAACGGAGAATTACCTATAAAATTTAGAAAAGAAAATGGAGGATTTTCAATGACTTTTGGAGAGCTTCCTTTAAAAAAATAATTCAAAACAAAACTCAAAATCTTTTAGATTATTTCGATACTTTAGATTTTTTAGATAAAAAACAACACAATGCAAAAAGGAAAATTATTAGTATTCTCTGCGCCATCAGGATCAGGAAAAACCACCATAGTACGACATTTATTAGCCCAACCCGATTTGAATTTAGAATTTTCGATTTCGTGTACAACGCGTGCGCCTCGTGGAGAAGAAGTACATGGAAAAGATTATTATTTTATCTCTTGGGACGAATTCAAAAAGCATATTAAAGCGGAAGATTTCGTGGAATGGGAAGAAGTGTATACGGATAATTTCTACGGTACCTTAAAAACGGAAGTAGAACGCATCTGGGCTTTAGGAAAACACGTGATTTTTGATATTGATGTAGCAGGCGGATTGCGTATTAAAAGCAAATTTCCAAACGAAACCTTAGCTGTTTTTGTAAAACCTCCAAGTGTTGATGAATTAAAACGTCGTTTAAAACAACGTTCTACAGAAAGCGAAGACAAAATCAACATGCGTATCGCAAAAGCGTCTGTAGAATTAGCAACTGCGCCACAATTTGACACCATCATCAAAAATTATGATTTAGATGTGGCAAAAGAAGAAGCGTATCAATTGGTAAAGGATTTTATTAGTAAATAAAAGTATAGCACAAAGTCTCACTAAGTTATGCACCAAGTAGCACAAAAAACTTCGTGAAACTCTGTGAAAAACTTCGTGAAACTCTGTGAAACAAAAAATGAAAATAGGTCTGTATTTTGGAACGTTTAATCCCATTCATATTGGGCATTTGATCATTGCCAATCATATGGCGGAGCATTCTGATTTGGATCAAATTTGGATGGTGGTTACACCTCATAATCCACACAAACAGAAAAGTTCGTTGTTAGATGATTATCATCGTTTGCACATGGTGCATTTGGCAACAGAAGATTTCCCGAAAATCCAACCTTCGGATATCGAATTCAAATTACCGCAGCCGAATTATACGGTTAATACCTTAGCGCATTTACAAGAAAAATTTCCAAAACACGTGTTCTCCTTAATCATGGGCGAAGACAATTTGAACTCGCTTCACAAGTGGAAAAACTACGAAGTCATTTTGCAAAACCACGATATTTATGTCTATCCGCGATTAAATTCAGGTGAAATTGATGATCAATTTGTCAATCATCCAAAAATCCATCGAGTAGGCGCGCCTGTAATTGAATTATCTTCTACCTTCATTCGCGAAAGCATTAAAAACGGTAAAAATGTAGTACCGATGTTACCGAATAAAGTTTGGGAATATGTGGAACATAATTTGTTTTATAAGAAGTAAA
>JACCEA011226730.1_pt1 | contig 29498 bp, 22 predicted proteins | sample 7449851 | NCBI WGS metagenome assembly JACCEA01 (sample SAMN15323453, study PRJNA562643) | freshwater metagenome | isolation source: river surface water | place: USA:Blue River Watershed | collected 2017-08-18
AGATATTTATGCTGGGCACAAAAAAAGCCGCTATGAATAGCGGCTTTTCTTTGTTTAGTAGAAATTAAACCTTATTTCTTCTTCGCAGGGGTTAATGTGTTGCCGACATTACGGGCACCTTTGGCCGTGGTGCTACCACCTTTAAGGTCAGTAACGGCAGGAGCCTTTTCACGGTCAAATCCCTTGTGAGGAGCGCCAGTTGATTTAATTGGTGCAGCCTTTTTATCACGCGGTGAAGACATCGATTTTGAAGGAGTAATACCAGCACTACCAGTGGCAGTTCGGCCATCGGTGTTTGGAACCGAAATCTTCTTCAATTCGTCGATAACGGATTCTGTGATATCGTCGTAGTCTTCATCTTCGGTAACTTCTTCTTCTTCTTCCGAACCTTCGTCAGAAACTTCTGCACCATCGTCAAATTCAGCGCCTTCTTCCGAAGCTTCTTCTGAACCCTCAGGAGCATCGAAATCAAATTCGCCTTCTTCGCCTTCGCCATCGTCATCCATAGACGCCATCATTTCTTCGAACTTAGCAGCCAATTCTGCAATTTCATCTTCGATTTGATCGATCTTATCTTCGAAGTTGTCGGCAGCTAAATCGCCGCCGTCTTCGCCAGAAAAATCATCTTCGGAAGGAACGTCCATGGCATCACCGAGGTCATCAGCAGCCGATTCGATTTCTGCTTCAGCACCAAAATCTCCGTCGCCTTCTTCTGCGTCTGACAAATCAGCATCAGAGAAGAAACGATCTTCGTCTTCTTCGTCACCGATATTGTCCATAGCATCGTCAGCTTCGCGCAAAGAGTCATGAATTTCACGAGCACTTTCGATAATGTATTGATGCATCAATTCTTGTGCTTTTTCTTGCTCTTCGTTAAGAAGGCAAACCAAAGCTTGTTCTAATATTGTTTTTTTCATAGTATTTCTCCTTGTGTTCCACTGCTCAAAGTGTGAAACTATTTATGGAAGATTTATTTATATTATAGTTTAAGGACTAAAACACGGGTTTAAAAGGCTGGGCCGCCCATATCGTCGCCACCATCATCTCCATACATTATTTCTAGCACGTCTTGTTGCTTTAATGCATTAAGTTTTTTCAATGCTCTTAGTTGTTTTAGTTTATTGATATCTCTCAAATACAATTTATCTTTTCTAGTATCCGAACGAGACCTAGAATTGATTTTGTCACTGTTGACATCATAATAACCTAACCCATTAGGGTCCACTACTTCAAATATTTTCATACCTTTATTTATGCTGCTGGTTCTGGTGGCGGTGGTGCTTCTGGGGCAGGTGCATCTCCGCCAGCGTCACCCATATCTGCGTCCATATCCATGTCCATGTCCATATCAGGCTCGCCCATACCAGAATCCATACCAAAGTCATCACCGCCAGAGAAACCCATAGTTCCTAAGTCAGCATCGTTATTTTGTTCGGCTGGTGTGGAACCGGTTGCTTCCTTGAATTTTTTAGCATTTTCTTCTGCCCACATTTCTTGGTTTCTGATAATTTCTGCTTCGGTTAAACCAAGATATCGCTCTAATTTGAATCTCTTAGACAACAATTTTTCACCAGATATAGAATTGTAGACTTGTGTTTGTTGCATATCCAATTCAATTTGGCGATATTTTGTGAAGTTTTGTGGCGGGAAGAACGCTAGTTCATACGTCGACTCATCGATATTCACCCCATTAGCATCTGCGAATTTCTTGAAACTCTTATCAAATTCCTCGATAAGTAAGCTTTGTAGACGCATGCAATATTTGGTGAATTTAAATTCTTGAATCATGGTTTGGCCGAGTTTTCCATCGTTATACATAGATGGTGCCTCATCATCACCAAGGTTCAAATAGCTGGTTGGAATACTCAAACCACGTGCCATCTTTTTGGTGAAGTAAGTAAGATCTGTTATTACCCCCAGAGCTTCGCCACCTGGCAAGGTTTCAACCCTAGAACCGCGACCTTCCATTGGTTGCGCAAAGAAATAGTCATCCAACATTGAGTTTTTAACAAAAATTCCAGCACCAATAGCGAAGGTGTGGTGTTTATGCCAGCGTTCTTGAAAATCGACCGTTATTGTCCCTACATCTCTATTTTCGACAGTTTCTATCGATACCACTTTGTGATTATACACTGGAACTTTCGATACGAAATCTTTCCAATTCTTATAATTAAAGTGTTCTAGGATATTAGTCAACTGGCGGTCGGTTATCTTATTTCTAGACAATTTGTCATTCACGCCTTCCTTTATAGGATTGGCTGCGTTGACCGCTTCTGCATAAGCGCTATTTTCATTTAAATAACCGATCACATCTTTTCGGTTACTACCTACCGCATGAACAGCATCTACCAAAACGCCCAGTATTTCTTGTGTTACGTTAAAAGAATAATTAGGATAGTTTTCCGCATAGCTTTTCGCAGACTTTTGCCAATGTGCCAATGCATCGGGATTGTTGGCAAGATACTTACTTCTGGACTTTCCTAATTTGGTTCTCCATTCCGAATAACCTACTGGGTCATTTTCTTTTTGTAAATTTATCCTTTGTTTGGTAGATACCGAACATCTCTGAGACAATATCATATTGTCCTCTTCCGACATTTTATTGTAATATGCTTTCAGGCCTTCGCTTATCAAAGAACTTATTCTGGTGCGCTCTGAACTTGTTATGTTCTTCCAATATAGTTGTTTGTTATAGACATGATAAGCAAAATGATCTTCCTTGTTCATATATGCTAGATTTCTAGGATCGTTGTTATAACGATTGAAGTCTTTATGGTGGATAACCTGCTTACTTTTTCCCACATTCTCCGGCAGAAATGTAAATTCTTGATGCTTGGTCATATTTCTAAAAAAGTTCCCAACCATTCTGTGGGTGAATATCCAATCATTCGCATGGTGGTCATATACCTGCTCGTATGTTCTTTTGCTCGAAGAGGAAGATAGCGCCTCCATTCTAGTTTCGTGACTAATTAAGCTATCTTTTCCGATAACGATATCTTTCGCTTCAACAAAACCTTTGCCCAGAACTGGTATCTTATGGTCAGGGGTGCATACTAAAGATTTTCCGTTATCAAACGTCAACTTGATAGTTTTTGCGTTTTCTCGTGTTTTTCCTGCCCATGTTATATTTCCAGGCATAATTTCACCAGTTATCGGATCGCAACTGTATACCCAATTTTCTTTACCACTCTTGTATTCAAGAATAAGATCGGAAAGGGTTAGCGTTCTGCCATCTAACAGCGGTATTTCGGTTGATAGGTCCAAACACAATGGGTTATATGATGCATCCATAACGCTTGCGCCGCCGCCAGTTTTATTCGGCATGCGTCTTTGGTGGATTTCATTTTTTACTTGTTCCAAATGAGCCTTGGCCGAAACTGGATTCATTTCGCCAACATCGATATAAAATATTCTTCGTTCTGGTGCCCGTTGAACTCTGTATATCAAAATGGAATCTTCCAACATTTCTTTTTGTTTGAAAGTTTTGAAAACTGGCTCTAGCACGGAAGAACCGAATGGCCAATTTTGATCCATTTGTTCATTGAGTGACAGGTGAACCATATTTTCTGCATCAAAGGCCGCATATTCCTCAGTGTGCGTTTTGTTGCCATAGACGTCCACTCCCGACATTTGAAAATTCGACTGTGAAGTTGGTTGTGCGGTGGGGCGTGATGCAGTTGTTCCGCCAGCGGGCATTCGGTATTTCGACAAATCCGGAAGCGCCGTGGCGAATTTATCGGTTATATTTGGGTCAAAGTTCTTTACAACATATTCCTCAGGTTCTTTAAACCCATCGGACGATACCTTGACCAATTCTACCGAATATTGATCGACCCAATACCAAATACCAGTTTCTGGGTCTTCGGCAAAAAAGGTATCTCCGTATTTTATAGTGTCTCTAAATATCTTCCATAATCGTTTTTTAAATTTGTTAATTTTTACCCAATTATAAAGCAAATCATCCAATAATTTAACAGCAGATTCGTCGGCATCTCTTTTGTGAACGATTAGGAACGGAGTATCACTTTGTTCTTCGGATTGTGTGCAAAAATCAGCAATGGTATCCAACGCAGCAGACACATCACTATCTCTGGCCATATCATCAAATTGATAATAACGTTGAATCCGATTGGGATTTCCTGCAAAAATTTCAGGAAGAATACTTGAATATTTTGCGCTTGTTCCCTGACCGCCTTTGTTTGATGGCGTCATACCATTGAGTAATGGTGATGATGCTGTTTTAAAATGTTTCGTCCAAGACAATGTATAACTCCTGTTTTAATTTATTTATACAGGAAACATTATGCGTTTAACTTATCAGATACTTTTTTCAACTCATTGGCCACATTCTGCAATCCTTTTTGGGTCAAAGATGAAGACTGTAACGAAATACCATTTGCGTTTTCTTGCTTATCTACCAATTTTTTAATAGATGTGTGCAATTCGTTAATTGCCTGTATTATCTTTTCGCCTTCATCTGGTCCAACAGTTTCTTCTTTAGCTGGTTCAGATTCTCCGCTAGCCAAATAAGCAGCACCCGCTGCACCAGCAACCCCAAGAGCGGCCCCACCAGCCGCCATAGCACCCCTTTTAAATCTTGATTTTTTAGTAGGATCTGCTGGTGTCGATGGTGATTGTGATGGCGCGGCTGGTGCGGAACCAGCGCCCCCGAAGGCACCAGAATCTTTGGCCATAAGTGCGCCATCTATAGCCAATGATGCCGCTGTTCCGATACCAGGTATAGTGGACGCCACTCCTGAACCGACTTCCATAGCTGCTCCTACTAAATCCCCACTCATGGCTCTTTGTAGCCCAAGTCCTAAACCAGCCAATGCCCCGATTATTGGAATTTTTTTAATCCCAGTTTTTAGGGCTGTCATTGACATAGCTTTGCCGATACCCTTCATAGCCATTCCCGACGTGGCCATAGACTTCATCGAAGACCCAGCCACTTTGGCCATCCCTGATAATCCGCCGCCCATCATTGCAAGTTTGGTACCAAGCTTACCCGCGCCGCGTTTCCGTGCCGCTGCGCCCGCTCGGTTGCGTCCCGCAAATCTTGCTCGACTCATCTTAGAACGACCACGGCGATTATTTCTTCTGTCTCTACCCCCGTCACCGTTACCGTCACCGCCACCGCCGCCGCCAAAGTCGTCGGGACCATCACCGCCACCGCCACCGCCACCAGTTAGTCCATTTACGATTACGGTTGCCGCATTTATGACCATGTTGTCACCAAATATGTTTTTTATCTTTTTCCATGCAAGAAACGCACCAACTGCTCCTAATATAGCAGCAGACATTTTTGGAAATTCTTTAATAGCATCGTGTACAATACCAAGCGCTGTGGTAAACGGCCATAGTATAGCATTTGCTACGGCCAAATAGTTCCCAAACGTTGTAAATAACCCCATCCAATCGAAGTCACCAATGCCTTCGGAAACACCAGTAAAGAACCCACTGATTTTATCCATTATTTTTGGGGTTAACAATAATAACTTTCCTATAAGAATCCCAGACCATTCCCCCAAATCTGCCATGAATTTTTTAAATTTGTCAACGCCGCTCCATTTCGTCACATCTCCCAATTGATCCATAAAAGGCTTGATGCCATTCAAGAAACCGTCTTTGAAACCGCCCATGATTTGGTCCCACATAGTTTCCATAACCAAGAAAAACTTAGTCAAACCATCTTGTGTTTTTTGTTGTTCCATTTTTCTTTTTATGTCGGCTGCGCTCATATTTTCCAAATCTTGGTAAACAGTAAGCATTTGTTTAGCATGAGCATCACCAGCAAGTGCCAAATTGGTAATATTGTCCAGATTGTTCTCAATACCAGTTTTCAAAGAATTGACTGTGTTGACCGCCTCATCGACCGACATGTTTTCTGATAAATTATTGAATTGGTTGGCAACATTACCAAGACCTACCGAAATCAATGCTTGGCCTTGGTCAGTGAATTGAGAAAACCCTTTCATGGCCTTGGTGTTAGCAAATCCCTCAGTAAGAAATTGACCAGCCGCACCAGCTTGTGAAGCTAATATGGAGGTTACTTCATTCATATCCTGCATAACTTGATCGCGAAGATGGCTGGGCATTCCTTTTACCAATGCCAATGCATTGGAGCCTTGAAGAGCGTTTGCCGCAAGTGAGGCTATCTCATCTCTGGCAACACCGGTAGTATCGGAAAGAGCCGCAGTCATTACGGCCAATCTATTAAAACCTTTACCGGTAGCGCCACTAGCAGTATTTGACTTTCTCATGGTTTCTAAATGAGTTGCCATAAAATCATCCAATTGAGCAACACTAAGACCATACATACCATTGGCCATTGCTTGTTCATGAAATGATTTTACCAGCTTTGGCCATTCTTTGTCGCCCATTTGCTTGACCGCTTTGCTTGATTTCATGGTGGCTTCGGCGAAATCCGATAACGGCATTCCGGCCTGAGCGGCGGCAATTCCCATGTTCAACAAACTTCCTTCAAAGGTGCTTCCGCTATTAGCCAGACTATTATACACCCTTGTCAAATCTTGACCCTTGGATACAATTCCAGCGATAGTGGCCCCCAATAGACCACCGCCAATCGAAGTTATTATATATCGAGAAGCAGAATCAAAAGAACCAGTAAGCTGTTCGGCGGCATCGCCCAGCTTTCGCATCCTTTTTCCGAATAATTCTTTTTCGGTATTTCTGTTTGCCTTTTCCCTACCGACACTATCCGTAAAATCTCGAATCGAACGACCTTGCTTTGCTATTTCATCAATAATATCGCGTGTGGTTTGAATTAATTCATCATTGTTATCCATCATTTATTTATAGTTATTATAATATCCATAGTTAATCCACTAATAAATACTATTATTACTACACAGGAACATTACAGATGACCAAAAAAAATCCTTTACAAAAATACTTTCGCATACCAGGACTTGAGATTTCGTTACCAACTAATGGCCGTTTTATGCCAGAAGGTACTATTACTCTCAATCAAGCTGGTAAAGTTGAAGTATACGCTATGCAAGCCAGTGATGAATTATTGTTAACCTCCCCTGATGCGTTGATGAGTGGTGTAGCTGTTGAGAAAATCATAGAATCATGTGTGCCTTCGATAACCAACGCCGCAATGGTATCTGCTCCTGATTTGGATGCTCTGATTATAGCTATTCGGGCTGCAAGTAATGGAACGAACATGGAAATGTCAGTCCCATGCCCTTCTTGTAAAGAAGTAAACGAGATTGTTTGCGACTTGTCGGCTATATTAGCAACGGCTCAAGAAGTTCCAGAAGTATTGGAGGTTCGCCTCAACGACGATATCGTTATATCTTTGAAACCACATTGTGTTGGTGATCAAACAAGAATGATGCTGGCCGCTTATAACGAGAATAGAAAGATTTCTATTTTGGAGTCTGAGGATTTATCCGAAGAAAAAAGAAGAAATATTTTAATCGATACGGTTGAGACTCTTCGTGGATTTCAAACATCAAGTATATTGTCGTCTATATCGAAAGTAACTATTCCAGAGACGTCCGTCGATGACAAGCAAATGATTAAGGAGTTTTTGGAAAATTCTGCACCGCAACATCTCAAGCTTATCAAAGATGAGGTGGAAAAAATAAACTCGATGGGCGTTGACAAGAATATACATGTGACTTGTGCAAAGTGTAATCACCAGTGGGATACTAACCTAGAGTTCAACCCTTCAACTTTTTTCGGACAAGGCTCCTCGAAATAAACACCGAGGAGCAGCTTAATACCATAATCTCATCTTTGGAAAAAGAAGCCAAAGAAATTAGAGCCGAGATACAGGACTTAATGTGGCATTTTCGAGGAAGCTTAACCCGAGACGAGGCATGGACCTTATCTTTCACTGAACGAAAGGAATATAGAGAATACATAGAATCGAGGTATGAATTCGTCAAGGATACCAAACTTCCTATTCTTTAAACTATAAATATATAATGGAAGATAACAACGATACTGGACATTGGATATATGCTGGAAACTTCGAACCAACCGAGTGGTTTGGTTTCGTATACCGCATCGTAGATTTGGACAACAACAAAGAATATATAGGAAAAAAACAGTTTTGGGGGAAGGTAACGAAGCCTCCCCTGAAAGGCAAGAAGCGCCGGAGAATAACCTATAAGGATTCTGGGTGGAGAACATACACTTCGTCATCCACCCATATCAATGATGCGATTATTGCGCGTGGAAAAGACCGTTTCGTATTTTTGATAGAATCATTGCATGAGACCAAAGCTTCCCTTCACTACGCCGAGGTTCTTACCCAGATAAATGAAGATGTTTTGCGCGCAAAAATGCCTGATGGTACTCGAAAATATTACAATGGTATGATTGGGCACATGAAGTTTTTACCACCAGACGAGACAGAACTCGAAGCTGCGCATAAAATACGAAGTGCCGTTACCAGTATATCAAAAAACGAGGACAACAAATTTATCAACGATGAAATCTACAATGAAGTCATAGATTCATACAAGATTTGAAATGGCCAACATCAAGATATTCACTATCCTGTTCGTATTCATTCCCTAGCTTTGTGCGATAGTGATCAATGGCGCTATATATTTTCATGGTTGGTGTTATAGTTAATGGCGCGGTGAAGTAGTCATTTCTGGATTTCCGAGCAACACCGCCTTGATAATAAAACGCACCCACGACGACATTATTGTCAACGATTACCACGTTTCCGTAATAATTCGGTTTAATCAATTCATAAGTGATTTTTACAACTTCAGCCGTTATCAAATATCTTCGATCCCAACGATGGCTTATAATTTTTTCTTCGGCCTCTTTGTCGGACATTGTCGATTCGCTGAGTATTCCTAAAACTGTAGGTTTTTTGACTTGATATAAGCAATCGTTTTGCATATTGAAAACCATCGTGTCGCGGAATTTTCCGAGATACACACCGACATCTCTGTTTTTCTTTAGTATAACGGTATTGCCAACTTTTAGGTCAGAAAGCTTGCACGGCTTCACTTCGTTTATGGTTATGGTATCGCTATGCAATTCGGTTCCAGCGACCAACAAGTAATTGTCACCAGATTCTCTCGCCCATATTGCATCGGCCAGAATTTCACCACGGTCAATGACGCAGTTTTCTAGTATGTATTCTAGATTTTGCCACGTTATTTCAATTTCAAAACCGCGAGGGTCTTCGACGCGCCATTTTGTGCGCACACCGCTTCTGTGCCGTTCGCATATTCCTTTTGATAGTCTGAAACCAGCCATAGCAACATTGTCTAATACAACAGATTCGGATTTACCTCGGTTTCTACCAACCCAAGTATCAACCGTTTGTTTTCGTTTAATCGAAGAAGCATCATCGCCATCTTCTGTCATAAAAGCGAGATGGTATACATCACTGCTTCTCGAAACTATACCAACATAATGTTTTTTTGGAATATGCATTTATTCAGCTTTCATTATAAGAACGATTCCGTGCCGCTTTTCAATAGCTTTAATTCGTTCTAAAAAGGGCTTCTCAGCCTCTCGCATGGCATTTATCTTAGCCGCATTCATTTCGGTATATAATTCGCGTAACTCTTCCGATATTTCATCGTCGATTATAGTTTTTCCGTCTTTTTTCAAAGCGGTGCGAAGATCTCGTAAATTCATATCAATATCCAAAAATGGTGCCCAGTGAGGGACTCGAACCCCCTACCCCCTGATTCGAAGTCAGGCGCTCTACTCCAGATGAGCTAACTAGGCTATTTTTTTCGGTATATAGTTTCTATTACTCCGTGTCAACCTTCCATTTTACGCTGTTGAGTATTTTATTGATTTGTCCACCAGTTTCTGCCGAGTTAATCTCTGTTTTAGCCACGAGGCGCAAACGGTCTATTTCCACATCACGAGATTCCCATGCATCTGCTGATTGAACAATAGTAGACGCAGCTTCTTCCAATGATACATTCAAACGGTCGGCTTCGTCCTGTATTCGTTTAAGTTGCACATCAGGTAATGTTTCGCCCCTGAGAAGTGCCCGTGCGGCATCTGCTTTCCGTAAATATGTTATGGCTTGGCCTGTTCCGGAAGTGTTGTGATTGGATCTTTCCAGTTCAGCATCGGTATCGATTTTTAGCTTGGCTTCTTCCTTGTATTCTTCCAAGGTCTTCCATTTAAGAATCCATGGCGATGATGAGTATTTCCCAACCAACTCCATAGATACCGTTCCTGCTGAGTTTTTGGCAATGGATAATTCGCCATCGGTTATTTTAGATGGGGAATTGCTCCCAAATCTAACCCAACATTCAACATCTGGCAAATCGATAGTAATCATTTCACCTATGACCGTAGTTATGTTGCCGCCGCCAGATATTACTTCTCTGTTGGCATAATCTCGTTCTTGGGTGATATAACATTTCCCAAGAATATAATCTTGAACTACCTCGATGAAATCATAGCCATCTTGTTTGTGTATTGCCAAATTAGAAATATCACTGACTACAATTTTCGTCTCAATATTACCGCTACCTATGTGATACTTATAAAAAGATGACATGTTTTTCTCTCCCTTAATACTTTATAACTGTGCTGTTGTGCGTGAAAATCATTTTATCGACGGACCCGCCAGAAGCATAAGTTTGGTTATTTGCGCTTATCAGCATCACATCTTTTTGACCAATGTTGCTTACCTTAGAAATTGTTTCCCATCTGAAACCGTCGCTATCAATAACGGCCAGTTTTTTTCCTAAACATTCTCTTCCGTATACAACCGAACCATCATACAAAGTCAGTGGAGTGCTTATCGAACATTCGACCCAAGCCCCAGATTCACTATTAATACGAATACATGGTTGGTCTTTTATTATTCTCATGTCCACAATATTTTCATTAGCGGTGCTATCCATGTTGTTGTAATTCAATACGGTTAACTGGTCGCCAATTTTTGCATGTTTGGCTTTATTGCCATTGTGAAGGAACATATCCAAAGTGACGCATCCGCCAGCGTCACCACCATAACCAATTCCTCCGGTGCCAGCAGTAGGCGATCCTGAGCTTTCGTAGTCGGATTCACCGTCAACAACCAAAATAGCTTCTGGGGCCGTTGTGGTGGCATTATCGGGAGCCGCTGCGTTATATTGCTTTTGCACCAATCCAACCATGTGTGCATTTTTCAGGGTGCATTTTCCGAATTCGTCTCCCCAAATTTGATATGAGTAGGTTCCGTTCGCGGGTATGGTGTCGGTCCACGTCCAACTTTGTGATGAACCACCCTCGTCTGGACAACCAAATTCTGCGCGGCCAGTAAGCCACTTCCCGTCACTTCTTTGAATGGTTGCCCACATACCACCAGAGTCAGAACCATACACGTTGCAAGAAAAAGTTATAATTACTTTAGAACCCTTTTCTACTGCACCAGTTGATACCACCATTCCACTTATAGCTGCGTTTGTTGATGGTAAACCAAGTGGAGTCCCTCGATAAACTTCTTCTGTTATGAATAGTGTGGTCAATTTGTCTGCTCCGATTGAACCATTCTCAATCACGAGATTTCGGATATACACTTTATTATCTTTGATATAGAATGGCGTAACGGTCGGTGTTGATGGGTGCCAGAAGCTGAATTGGTCTGCTCTTATGTTTACGGCAGATTTTGTTGCATTATTGGCAGTAAGTTGCAATCCAGCTATGGAACCATTCGCCTCGACGTCTAATTCCCACGTAGAGCTTGCTCCGGATGCAGTAGCCTCAGACCATATTCTGTTAATAGCAGAAGCAGTATTGGTTTCACCAGTTGCACTTAAGAAAGTCGATACGATAGAACTTAGCGATGATGCATTTGCCGAACTCTGATTAGTAAGAGTGGTCAATCGTGAACTTATTTGTGCCGTTGAAGTTGCACCAAGACCAGTTCTTAATTGTGACGTAAGGTCGTTAAAAGATGATGTTGTTGCGTAGCTTCCAGATACGCTGGTGTTTATTCTAGACAATGCGTCGGCAAAGGTAGTGGCACCAGTGATCGCGCTGGTCAATTCACTTCGTAGTTGGGTTGTAGCTTCGGCGTTAGCAGTGCCTTCTGCTGCGGCAGTAATCAGATAATCAACAGCCGTAGCAACTGACGATTGGCCAGTTCCCGAAATGAAAGCACTTTCCAATGCAGTTAACGCACTTGCCGTTGCGTAAGTGGCCCCTACCGAAGTTTGGAGAGACATTATCGCGCTTGCTCTGGCGGTTGCCTCTTCGGAAATAAGCTCCTCGACAGTCTCAAGTGTTATTCCGTTGTTTTCTCCGGTGATGGTTCCGCCACCAATGCCTATTCCAAACGAACCAGCCATGGTTAAACCAGAAACTAAACCGTTGGGGAATGCGGCACGAAGAGGTATTGTTATACCGTTCACCTTGAAGTTAACAGGAAGTGATCCATTAGCGATAGCCGTTTGTGAATAAACAGCAATTATTTCATTATTTGAAATACTTATAGCAATAGAAGCTGCACCAAGATCAAGAAAAGTGGTTGCGGCGAATGGCGTTCCACCACCGGCCCACAATGAAGCATCGGCTTGGCGAACACGACCATTTAATATATATTCATTTGGGTCTGTTGCTAGATTATAGCCACCCTCTAACCCATTCGGAAATCTAGATCTAAATGGTAATACTTGGTTAAGAATAGCGACATTGACGGGTATATTACTTTGGGCAATATCCTCTGGAGCCAAACAAGCTATAACCTTATTACCAGCAGCGAACACCAAAACACTGGTAGCGCCAATTTGAACCAATACCGTTCCACCACCATTACCAACTACACCTGAAAGGTTTACCCAAGAGGTCTGACTTCTGACCTTCATAATACCAACGGCAGTATCATACCAAAGCATACCTACGATTGGGTTTTCGGGCGGTGTTGAGTTAGCGAAATTTTCTAATAGATGCACAAAGTTGGTGCTGTGCGGCGCACCGTAGGACGTTGAACCTCGTCCTACCAATGCCACAGGAAGAACATCATTTATGATAGCATTTTCTGGAACAGTGGCTACAACGGTTCCGTCTGATTTTGTGATAGTGTAAGTCATTGGTTGGTAGTTTCCTCGCTTTATATATTATATTTATCAGAGGAAGAAAATATTAAGCGTAGATATGTACCTCTACGGTAGCTAACGACTTTTTCACCAATCCGATAATTTTTTCAAGCTGAGCAGGAGATGGATTTTCCATCTCAAGAAGCACATCTGCTGCATTTTTGAAAACTTTAGCAGTTCCGCTTATGGAGCGTGATAGCTGTTTCGGATCACCAATCGACTCAACCAAACGATTTTCTTCCTTTTTGGAAGTCATCGCAAATTCAGCAACAACTGATGGTTTTTTTGAAACTGAAAAACTTTCACCCATTGATATTTTTGGTGGAGAAATTAGTTCTACTTGTCCTTCAACGGGAACAAAATAATAGCCGTCAACCACAACCTCGACTTTGAATCCCGAAGATTCAACTAGGGGCATCGATGGGATATTCACATTCCATAGTTCGCCATTTCTGGTACAAACATACGAAGCAGAGTATTCATTCCCTTCGACAACAAAACGTACAGAAGGCTCGCTGTCTTGTATACCACTGACGCTCAATGAAAAATCTATGTTATTTTCTTCGTTGGTTTTTATTTGCAAAATGTTCATGCTTTTATTTATCTGAACTACCAAATATACCTTTTATTGATATTTTCCTCTGACGCAAGTTTTTGATGGAAACCATTATCTGGTTTACTTTGTTTGCAAAGTTTGATAATTTTATCACTATATTTGATTTAATGGTATCCACCAAAAACATTTTCGAAATCGTGGTGTTATTGAAATGCATAGTTAAATGTATTATGTGTTTTCCCTTGTCTCTTTCTTTATTGTATTCTACTGTTTTTCCTTTGTAAGATACAAGGATTGTTTCACTATTGATGGTTTTGTGACCAATCCCGCCACCAGATACGGTAGGGTCAATTACTATAATAGAAATAAAGGGGCTTAGACCCATCACAGAGGCATGAAAGGGCGATTGTCCAGCATTACCCACCAAACCATCCGTTGCAATCAATAAGGGGTCTATCACTGCCTAGTTACCGTTGTTCTACCATCCTGCGCGACTTCAATGTTTTGATTTATATCACCAGCGGCGCGATTTGTTTTTGAAACCTGCAACGGTTTGGTTGGATCGAGGCCTAACAATTGATAAATTTCCATAAGCATGGTTTCTTGACTATCGGTAAGACTATTCGTTTGATTTAAAGAATCTTGTATTTCATCCAATTGCTGCGTCATTGACCCAATATCACCTGTAACAACGGGAACGATTGTTTCCACGGCTAACACCATTGATGACACCGTTGATATCACGCTGCCGCCAGCATTTACGATAAACACATCGATTGAATCATCATGAAAAATATTACCATTGACCGTAACGGCATGGCCAATGACAATCTGCCATCCATTAATCAAAAAGTAAAAATCACCAGTTTTAATACCGTTTCCGATAGGGTCGCCGCCAACGGTTCTTAGCGCGGGTAGAAAAGAAGTATTTCCATCGAGAACCCAAGATTTCCAAGCACTATATATGTCAATCTTGACGTCTATTGTCCCCTCGCCCTGATTGACGACAATTTTTTTATTTTCTCCGTCGAACGTAACTTTAGCCATAGGCTATTTATATAGTGTTAACTGCTGAAGTTTCTTTCCAACGGAGCGGTAAGCGCGATGGTTTGACCATTTGTTCTAGAAATGGTTGCAGTTGTTGAAACGAATTGTCCGGTAGACAATCCAATTGCCACTACAGTAACATCAACATCGGTTGCAGCGGTTCTTCCACCTTGGACATTGCTGTCATATGAAAAAGTAAACGGTATAGAACCAGAACTAACGCTTCCCGCAATAGGTGTCCCAACTGCATTGTTCGTGATTATAGCTGTTGATGAACCATAGCTACCAGACGGAGTAGAAGTGAAATACATGGTATATACACTATCCGGATCAGAAACTAAGTTGGCATTGAAAACCAAATTTCCTGATGCAACGAATGGAAATTGACGGCGATTATTGGTGACATCATAAAACTCTATTCTGTTTGTATCGTTACTGTTGAAATTGTCGATATAGACACCTTGTGAGGTAACCAGATTGTCACCAACAAAACGAAGAAGGGCGTCAGCAGTTTTACCGACAACGGTACCTGCGCCGGTATCAATATCGCTATTTTGCCTCAACAAATATTGCACTTTGGTGTATATTTGTTCAGCAGTTTTACCATCGCCATCAATGATGATCGAAAAATTATAAGAACTTCCGCCGATGGTCTTTTGGACATTGGAACCATTCCATGTTATATCAATGTTGTCATAAGTGGTATCTGCTTCAAGTGCGGTATCGTCAACGAGTGCCTTCAGGTCAGTTGAGTTGGTCAACGGAAAACGATAGGTGATGGTGTCCATTGAGGTAACACCGATGTCAGCCAACGTGGCAGATGCGTAAGTTTTTTGTTCTTCTCTCGCAAATATTCTAAAATTAGATCTTCTGTCGAAACCGTCTGTATAGTTTCCGTCACCGTTGGGATCGCTTAATATGATTACTGCTTCGTTAACTGGCCCTGTGAATGCGAAATTCGTAGAGCTACCGCCCTGTGTGAAATACGGTTGGTCTTCTGCGCCCAACGTTCCCAAAGAAATAATACCTGCATACATGGCGGTAATATCACCATCTGTGTTTCTTTCAGACCAACCAGCAGTTCTTATTGCTTTTCTGGTAGTGGTATCAAGGAAGCTCCAGCCATTTATGACTTCGTATTGTTCAGGAGTGATTGAAATAAAGGGGAAAGGAAACTTAATCAAAGTTGATGAATTTTTCCAAAGAATTTTCATTGCTGAATACAATGCCTGAAAAGTAACACCGTCCGAAAGTTCGGGCAAATCTGAACCAGCCGTCCCTGGATTTAATTTAATAGTTTTGGTCGTAGTATTAATTGTCATTTCGGCCCCAGATGTGGTAGCCGCCGCCGAATTGGCCGCAAGTAATAAAACTGGATTTGTGATAATCATTTAAATCTCCCCTTCAAGAATCTTATTTATCACTCAGCGATATAAATTCTGACATAGTATTTTATAGTAAGGCTTCTTGATAATGATTTTTGAATTGGGTGAAAAATACAATGAGTTAGCAATTTGCCTTCACCAATACCATTCTCTGGATATGACATAAGTCCCATCTCATCGAAAACGTAAAAACCTTCATTATCTCTAGCATCATCAAATGCTTCTTGGCCATCAGGCTCATTGTAGTCCAAATGACAATGCACAATTATATCAGTATACGGTTGATTATCCGTATGTGATATTTGGAGATAATTTCGCGTCGGGTCCAAGTTTAGTTGCGATGTCCCATCAACAATTTTGTCTTTATATGTAGCATTATACAGGGCCGATTCCGAGCCTACGGTATTGGGCGGGAAATAGGATATCGCGCCAGTTCCTGTTACGGTTGACGCACCATTCCCAAAATATAATTTGTCAATGTGACCGTATCCCTGATGCGACATTACCATAGCCATACAATATGACATGTTTTCATAGTGGATAGCGTTTTTCTTCTTCATCAAAAGATTTCCGTTATCATCAAATATTTCTACCCATCCTTCCATTTTAGGATATGTTACTTCATTCATATTTCATCACCTTCTTCTGTGCTTTTTAGATTACCGCGTTGGGAAATTAACACTTCACCAGTATCGGTATCAATTATACTTAAAAAATCTTCTATTTTAGTAGAGCAGTTATCTTTGCTATCTTCGTTCATGAGAGTATTTATCCTATAGAAAACTGAATATTTTCCAATTCAATTGTATCATCGGTAATAATATCAATAGATTGTAGTTTCATCTGCCCATTTCCAGTAGGTGAAGAAACTTTACCTTGCAATATCGATGAACCAGAACCAGTTTCCAATCTGAAAAAAGTAGCAACACCATCTTTAATTGCAGTTGCTGTTGGCGACGTTAACGAAATAGTCAATGTTCTACCACTGCGAGTTCCACATGGGTTGGCACACGTAAAGCTGGCAATTTCGAAGTTAAACGATAGCGCGGCATCAGCATTTTCTGGCAAGTTACCGTCATATATTATCAGTTTAGCCGAACTTCCAGCCTCTGTTATTATATCATCGAGTAGCGATGCTGCTATGCTTTGTTTTATTAAAAAGCTCATATGGTTTCCTTTAGTTTATGTTTGGTGTTATTGTGATATTACCAGATACCGTTCCGGATATTGTTTTTGGTAATACTGGCGCATCTTGAGGGGTATATTCTTCGCTCTTAGGACAGGTCGGGTATCTATCCAGCAACGCATCGCCCGAATATAAAATATCTCCAATCACGAGATCCATTAACGAAGTTCCGCGTGTGTTTCTGCGCAATGAAGAAAACGTTATTTGGTTGCCGTTTTTCTCGTATCCAAAATATTCTATCCGTTCTCCTTTGCACCAAAGAACGCCCGCATAATTGTCAGATGGAACCATAAACGGATTTTCCGGAATGACACTGTCCGGTGCATCATAAGGATTCAATTTAATGGTGATTTCATCATCTGACAATGATAAGATTTCCCCGCCTCTTCGCATACCATCCATAAGCGTAATATCCCATGCATCTTTATCGATATACGAAACGCCTTCTTCTGAGGAGAACCAAGAAAAAGTCGGAACCTTGGACGATATTTGCCATATGGTTTCTGAATTGTTTTCTCGACCTTCGAAGGTTGTTATAACGACATCGGAAGACGATTGGTCAGACGGAAGTTTTAATGCGAATTGAACATCGGTATCCGAATCATATCTAAATGAATCAAACGGGTCAATGTCCCAAGCCGAACCACTTTTTCCTATGATTGCATAATCAACATTTTCCACCAATCGTTTACCATCAACGGTGAGCCATGCTCTACCATTTTTGCGAGACCTAATCGGATATATTCCTCTATCGCTTCCGGCGAAGGAATATGTTTTCATCTTCATTTTTTCCGAATTGGTGAATGAAGTGACAACAATCGTATCAGTAGATATTGCATCTGGGATAGACAAAATACCATCGTCATCAATGCTAAAATCACCACCACCTGTAACTATGCTATAATTGATATCATCTGATGGCAAAACAACTCTTCCATCCCATACTAAACTCAAACCAGAAGATTTTGCGTGGGCAAATGCATCGTCCAAAGTTGATACTTCTGCGTTTGTGTGGGTGCTGATATCAGCAGGAGAAGAGGTCGTTCCATCATCGTCATATATGGTTATCAGATTGGCTGCGATGTCTCCGATATACACGCTTTTTTTACCATCTGAATATAAGGTGGTTGGTGGAGTTAAGCGGAGACCATTTTTATGCACTATCATAGAAGTGTGAAATGGCAATGAACCAGTTAAATTAGATAGCTGCCATTCTTTATTCGAATTGTAAACCAAGGTCTCATCGTTTTTATCTATCGGAAGTGCTGTTTCAGTGTATACAGTAATGATTACGGCGTCATCAACAGTGCATGGGGCCGATATGGATACGGTATTGCCAGAAATAGTAGAACTAACAACAACATTATTCACCCTCACTTCGACGTCTGCTGGTGTTTGCCCTACATCAAATGTCTGTGTGCCACCTTTAAACATATGTTGCTTAGCTATTCTTTTTGTAGCAGCGAAGCCAAAGATATGAATGGTGATTTGTTTTGCGTCTTCCCTAGATATTGTTATTGTGTTTTTAGCATTTAACAATTCATAACGAGGAGGGAGAACCAATAACCCATCAACAAATACGGACACATCAGATGCAACGAGGCCGATATCCAACGAAAGTGTTGATTCGGTTAATTCGGATACGTCATAATGCTTAACCATATGTTGCGGAGAACCATCACCCCAACGATCCGAAACCAATACATTGAAGCCTTCCGAAGTCCCGAACTTAACGAGTTCTTCTGGGTTCGATGTTCCGGTTCTTTGTAGTTCCCCACCATCTACTTCTATCTGAGATGAAGTATCGGTTGACCCTATCAAAACCATATCGCTTTGAATAGCGTCAAGAGACTTGCCATCATAAATCGTTCCCTTGAAGTCTAACGACAACAGATCAGGAATTGATTTTGCCATCATATTATCACTTGGTTGGTAGAAGGCCATGATTCGGGATACTGCACCGGAGTCACCTCCTTCGCTGCCCCAAACTCGATCAAATAATAAATTCATATCGAACTTTCTGACGAATTCTTGATTCTCCGTATAGTGTCTATATATTCCGCGTGACAGCAATTCTTCGTCCAGCGTTTCATCAAGGACTCTGAATTTTCTGGTATCATCGTCATAATATACGGGCTTATCAAAGTCCGTAACGATGCTATTACTAACGTCCATATCAGGTGAATAATTTCTTATGATATCTCGAATCCTAGCGCGGTATGGCTTTGCTTCATTGAGATACTGAGTGAGAGAGTCTGTGCTATTTCTGTGCGCGACAGGGGAATTCCATATCCGTTCATTATAGTTCAGAATATTCACAAAACTGGTTTTAAATGCCCAATCAACAAAATCGTATTTGGTGTGTATCGTGTGGAGCGCACTATACCATAACTCATTCTTTTCATTTGTTCCCAGTATATTGTCGAATAGCTTATTAATCAAAATAGGCAACTCAATAGATCCATCTCTATTGGAAATAGTGGAAATAGATGAGCCATTATGCACAATGGAATTATTCACAAAATTTTGCGATAATTGTATGGTTCCATTTTCTTGGGCGACTATTTCCCATTCACCATTAACAAATTTGCTCCAAAACCAACCATTGTCGTTGGAAATTTTAACAAAATCATTGATTGGATTGGTATTTCCTTCTACCAATGTTCTTTCGGCTATAGAAGAGTACTGAACAGCAGGAGGAGAATTCGGAAAATAACCATCCCCATACCAGTTAGCATAAAACCAAAAATCAGAAGTTCGGTATAATTGCGTTTTGACCAATATCGGACCAGTTAAAGTCTTTTCCCATATAGTCCAGAAGCCATTCGCGTTTTCGTCGTTTTCTATGGCATATTTTGTTCCAATAGGAATGATATTATATTCGGCATCTGCCTCTACAACATCTTCAAACACCATATCATAATTTTTAACAAGCTTATACGAAACACCATCTTTTTCCCATACGGAATATGATGGGAATTCTGAATTTCTGTTATCAAGTAATGCAAACTCATTATTGGTTAATATTTTCTCAACTTCTTCGAAATCATAACCAATCGTGAAACCGTTGGGCAAAAATTCACTATCGTCCCCGTAGGAAATCATATTTTCTGATAGAGAATCGTTGGCATCTAGCAAGTTCAGAGCTTTGTTGGCGTAGTTCTTTCTTGCTAACATATAGTTAATCATTGATATTACTGATGATCTACGGTCATATTTTGAAATAGCTCCGAAAATATCAGATTCTATTTCACTTTTGGTTGAGCTTGTCGCAACTAAGTCTCGGTCAAACCCTCGTAGCCCAAGCAACAGCTTATCCCATAGGATTTTATTAATTGGTGTAGACGTATCGTTCGGGCGGTGAAGTGCCCATTGAGTATGCTTTTCACCATCATAATCATGAGCCACGATTTGGATAGAATATGTTTTTGTGGTATCATTCAATATTTGTTCTGCTCCACTGAGTATCATGGATTTTGGCGACATCGCGGCATTCCATACTATGCCAGCCACAGATGGGTTAAGAATAATATCGCGACAAGCCGCCGCCGACAATCTCCGATTTTTGGCTATTTTTGGAATAGTGTTTGCGCTTTTTTTCCAGTAATAAAACACTGTTTGTAATTTACCCAATGCGTTAGAATATTCTGTTTTCGAAATATATCTTACGTTCGCATCTGGCGTTAGCGTCGTTTTGGACCATTCGTATATATCAATCGAACTAGACGGCATGATACTTGCCCAATGATTGGTCCTATAATTTATTTCAGCGCGATACCGCTCACTATTTTCCGGAAGGTCTTCAACTGCGTCAGTGTAACATTCTACAAATCTAGCCGTCGAGGTATCCCACCACAGCAAACCTATTTCTTCTGTTCCCCAAACTGAGTAATCAGCGGGGTCATATTCCAGTTTAAACGAAATTTCTCGTTCAACGGCTCCGACCAACAATCCGCTCAAAGGGTCAACCACTGATATGCTGTTATCAGAAGGAGGGTTTGTGGTTATAGAAACGGAAGTTACTTCTGGCTTATCATTCGATACTCCACATGAAACTATCTTCTTGTTTTCTATTCTTTTCCCTTTTCTTCTTTGTTCGACCCACGAATTTTGAATTTTTTTAACAACAGTCCATTCGTTTTGGTCACCAATATATGCGAAATCGAAGTCGTAATTTGTCAATTCCGACATCGTTGCAAATCGCATAGTCTCTGGTCTATGAATGTTTGGCGATAAAGTAGTTTCGAATAAGCTCTCATTTACGTAATCAACGGTAGATGGAACATATTCCACTTCAACCCAATCGTCACTTTTTCGAAGAACAGTATATAAACCATCGTTCGATGCTGGTGAACTGCCGGATAGAACGAAATGATCTCCTACTTCGAACGAATGGTTTCTATTGAATGATATACGATAATCCTCAACAGAATCCTCTGCTGTGGTCGTTTCGTTATCTATCCGTTCAATAAGCAAAGGGTTTCTATCTTCAGTGGGATGGCACAAACGAAGGACATCCCAATCTTGCGTATGGGTCACCCAAATTCTTTCACCTTCGGCGAAATCGTTAAGCTTGGCCAACGAGTCTATACCGTCGATATCGCCGGTAAAATATCGCACCTCGTCTATTCTAGCGAAGCCAGACGTCGCATATGTTTCTGAAGTTTTTTCTACCAACATATCCGCAAAGGTGTTGTCCGTAACCGGAACCCATCGGTCATCATACGACACGCCGAAGTGAACAGTTTTGCGAGTAGAGGACAAGAATGGTTCAGTTATCCCAAACTCTATCAGTTTGTTTTTATTGAACGCCCCATAAGTTCCAACTTTAAAAGCCCACTCTTCTAAAAATGATACCTCTTTATCTTTGCCAACAAAATCACTGCGAAGAATAGACGAAAGTGCTCCGTAACTACCCTTTTGTTGAATCATTCCTTTGTATAATTCAAACTGTTGCGTTTCATTGAGGAGCATATTTTCTAAATATGCTCTATTTTCAAATCCGACTAAATGCCGCGCATGGTCACGAAGAATAGTATTGTCAGCTTTTTCGATATCGAACATTTCTCTAACATCTTGGCTTAGCTTATTGAAATTTGGTTTAATGTCATTACCATCCAATACAAATCCAGCAGATTCATATTTCCCGTTCCAATTCTTAGCCAACCTAGCGGATAGTTTGAGTCTATCTTGTCTAATGTTATACAGAGGATCGAAAATAATATCATCGAAGATTGTTTTGTTAGAAAAAATCAAACAATGCTCAACTTCGAACAAATTAAGCGTTGCTCCAAATATGTCGTCCTCGGTTGACGCAATAACAGTATCATTCTCAAATCGGTCAGTGGTATAATTGGTATGAGAGAAAATATTACCAGTTCGATTGATTAGTGAATTATCAAGCTTCGAAACCAACCCTTTTTCAGTCCGTATGGTAATTTCGCGGGCGGCGGGAGACAATGCTATAAATTCTCCATTTTCCCTGTCCTCAGTTGACCATTGTAGGAATTTTCTGAAATTTTCTACCCATGATAACGAATCGAATACAAAACCATCGTCCACATACTTTCGTTCCATACCAAACATTAAATCCGCTACTTCTTGTTTGGAATACAACACAGACCCGTATGGTATAGATCTACGATCCCCACCCTTCGAGAATTTTATTATGGTGTCTCCGTTGGCGGTATTACCAGTCGGCTCAACTGTCCAAAAATCAGTTTCGAATGCAGATGCCGAAGTATGGGTTTTTGTGCATCGATAAACCGTATTGGAATACAATACATACATCCCCTTCTTATAATATACAGATGGTGCCCAATCAGTGATGGTTCTTTCAGCTTTCCCGTCTAAGGTTATTTTTATTTTCTTAGAAGTTGGTTCACCGTCTATTATATCAAAATTTTGATTGTTCGCATCATAGCCTATTACTTTCCAACCACCATTTGGAACTTTTTGTATCAATACCCCAGAATAAGTTATCGTCTTATTGTTTGGCGACTCATACAAAGATATCGACACATCATCATCCGGAACTAGCCCGAAACCCTCTGACCACACAGTCATTCTATCTTTGGTCGTGAAACCAGCAACCTTGTGTCCTAAAGAAACGCCAAGGCCTCTAATTTTGTCACCCAGAACCGATGGAGACAATCCTTGATTTATCAAATGGTCGATTATCCAATTCTGGATACCTGTGGTTGTCTTTTTTGAACCGTTTTCGGTTTCGCGATTCACTTTTATGTCGCGGTGACCAATTCTGGTCTTTTGTGGCAATTGGACCTTTTGCACATTATGAACGGTTGCTTCGTTTCGGATATCCCAAAAACGTTCAACAAACAAAGAAGGCTTAAGTTTGAAGATAGATTGTGCCACGGCAAAGCAATAGCTTGAAGAGTTTCTCCATAATTGCTCAACTTCAGCACCATCTCCGAAATTCCAATCCATTTTTGCAAATTGAACAGGGACTTTACTCAACACTATAGTAGCGGTAACTGGATCGAGCATCTCTCCGTTTTTGCCTATAGGTAAAATTTGCATAAGGTTCGGCCTAACTAAATGAGAATATACTCCTGCATTAGTTCCTTCCGCTATCTTTCCTTGAGAGATATCATCCCACAACGCAATATTGTCTCTTGTGTATGGGGCTGGACCATATCTGGTTTCCCACCAAGATGGCTTGTGCTTCATACCTAACATTTCCCACGGATGGGTGTTTGGCCGCTCAGTATCAAAATAATAGCGATATATTCCGCGCCAATTACCAGCTAACGGCTCGTCAAATCTGTCATTCTGATTGGAATAATTCCATGTAAATGGATCGCTCTCAGAGAAAGAATCGTTGTTGTTATTCTTTCCATTTTCTCTGACCCATTCATCATAAAAAGGCTTCAATGCCATAAGCATTTGTTTATTAGTATATTCGCCTTCTCGGAATTTTGCCGAAAACAATAATCCCATATCAATCGAAGGTCGAATTTGTAATGCGTTATTGTATATCGCGGTTTCGAATGTCAAAATCGCGTCATCTCTGGCATCGTTGAACATTTTGTTGCGAGATCCATCGTGACCTATTATCTCACCATATTCAATCGCTGGTTTGACCAGTGGTGTTATGCCAAGTAGAGCAGGTGTGTATGGCAAATACCATTGTCTTCCACCAACATTGGTATCGGAGAATGGGAAAGATTCTGTTTTGATGGCATTGGCTTTCTTCATTGCCAACTCTACTACGATCTCGCTAGACAACAAGTTGATATCTTGCTCTTCAGATATTTCGGTTATATACTTCAAAAGTCTTGACTTTTGTCGGTTAAACTCTCTCTCCGAAAACTTAATTGCGGATTTCACGTCAAACTCTGGACTGGATAATAATGCTGCGAGCTTCAACAACGGAGCTTCGTGCTGTATAATAACAAGACCTTTCGATACATCCTTAGCCGTATCGTTCCAGTTGTTGTTAGAATAAGGCTTTCCTGTGAAACCGTCCTGATTGGTCATGATGGATGAGAAATGGGCAAAGAAGTCATTCTTTGATAATATTTTTGGGGTTTCAAAGTCTGGATTGGCTTGTAATGACAACGGAATAACAGAAATATTATTAGCATCAATATCTTGAACTAGGTCTTCATTAGCCCAATGCCAAGAATTTTGAAAACTTCCCAAAATATTATAGTAGTAATATCCGTCGATACTACCATCTCGGTAAGAGTATTTTACTGTTTCTAGTTCGTTATTGAAATTTATCTGACCCCACTTATCGTATGAAAGAGGAATGCCCAATACGGCGTCTAACCTTCCGGTTCCGACGTGATAATTGAATATTCTTGAACCAGAAAATGTAGTGTCTGGATATATGTTTTCGTCACCCAAACTAACTCCATCAGAGTCGTATAAGTCGAACAGAGGAAAATGACCATTTGGGCCAGCCTCGTTCCATTTTCCATTTTGAAAATAAAAATCTTTGTTTCCGATTGAGGTGACTGCGCCGTTCTCCAATGTTATAACTGGTTCGAATACCATCTTGTTGGTTGCGGTGGCATCAACATAATAAACAATATTGTTATCGCTGTTAACCATATTTGTGATTACATAGTCACCTCTTCGAGGTTTGAAACCATTGTCGATTTCTAGGCTACCTTCTGGTATTCCGTTGATATCATCAAATAGAATGGTCGTGCCGCCGACCAATGGATCTTCACTTATCATACCAGATACATTCTGTATTCGATAGCTACCATAATTGAACTGCTTCAATCCCTTGGAAAATTGAATAATGGGGCGCTTGGCTCTGTTTTCATTGGTGGCATCGCTCTTTTCGATGAGAGAATCCACATGGACCCATCGATTAACCTTGCTCCAATACGAGCGTGAGGCATCGTCACGCGCTGCTACGATATACTGTGGCTCTCCTTGCGCGTAACCGTCTCCTGTGGCGGTTACATCGTTCGTAGGAAGTAACTCTATTCGTATGTCAACTCCTTCTACGAAAAATGTGTTATCGTATTCCTCATCCCATGCATGACCATATGCCTTCAAATCAAAACCAAAAGACCAATTGAGAGGGTCAATAAGCTTTACTCGCATCCCATTGGCCAACTCTGTGACATTACGGCTGGCCAATCCCGTTGGGTTGAATGTTGGATTGCCTTCAATAAACTCTTTAAGATTTTTTATTCTAGTCACCATCACATGAGAATTAATAGGTGCGGGCGAAGACAACACGACTTCCGAGCCGTCAATGGTGAAGTTGGTTTCTTCCCTGCCGTTTACCCAGACAAATATGTCTGGCGAACCCATAGTGATTAACACATGATCTGGTATCGAGTAGCGGAGGTTAGTGCCATCGCTTATGTTGCCATATCTGAATACTTGAACCAGAGCGCCGTTGTCAATGTCCGGAGAGAACACCACATTACCAGATGACAAAGCCCAACTGTTGTTGACAATCCCGTTAACCAAAACGCTTACGTCTTCATCTGACCGGTTTGGCAACACAGGAGGAAGCGCATAGTCCATATCGGTGGCGGCTCGGTATTCAGCAGGTATTTCCACACCAGTAACAACAAGTTCCAAGGCAGTCGTATTGCTACCAGACCAATAATATTGCTGGAAATTCATCAGACGGTCGATATCTATTGGGGGGCACCATGAATAATATCCAGCACCAAACATTTTAGAAGGTTGGTCAATAGGTGACCCATTTCTACCAAGCAAAGATAACATGTCATCATAAAACAATTTCGACGTTATCTCACCATCTGTTTCGCTAATAACCAAAGGCTCTAGCTGATACTTTTCTCTTACCGCGCTAGGCTCAACTTTGTAAAAGTCTTTATTTGGATCGTAATGATCTGGTTTTCTCCCAATATATCCAGATATTTGGAAGGTTTCGCCTTCACTGAACAATTGGTCAACAGTGCTATCAAAAAATCGCGATAATGCGGTGGTTTGGTGATAGGATGGCAGTAATGAAATATGGCGTCTTTTAGTCATATATTATTTAGAATAATATAAACTACTGATATAACTAAAACAAGATTTTTTAGATAAATAATCGATGAATGATAGCGCAATAGAAGTAATTAAAACCTTTAGGTCGATCCCTATCGTCAAAAAGATAGCAAAAACAAAAGAAGAAAATCTTTTTCAACTTTATAAGTTACTTACTGATGATGAATTGACTTCGATAGTAAAAGCCGTTGAGGCTGTTGAGCGCCACCCTACTGTTAAGAAGACAGTGGAAACGCATTTTTTTAATTTTGGTAGTCCAGATTATCCTGATTATCCTTACTATTGTATGAAGATTGCCAAACAAATTATAAAGGCAGAGAGAATCCTAAAAGGAGTTATTCCATCAGAATTGAAGAAAGTCATATTAGATTGGGTAAACGATAATACTGGTTCGTGTTGTATTGACGACTATGATGTTGAACGATTGATGACAATAGACGGTATTAGGGGTAATCAACCAGAAACTCTATACCGAGGAATGTTATTCAAAAAGTTTCAGATGGAAGGTCGTGGGCGGCATGATGTTGTAAACAATATCATACAACCTCTGCTAGCAGGAAAAACTTCATTCCGTATATCAAATGATAACCCATCCAGTTGGTCTAAAGAACGAGACATTGCTTTCAAATTTGCATCAAGAAGAAGCGCTACCTCACAATACACAGCGACGATGCAATGGCTAAAGAGTGCTGAAAAGCATATCGATGGGCCATTAGGAATAGTGTTCACTTCGCAATTCAAACCAGAGGATGTTGTTGTAGATTTAAGCATGGCGGGTATAACAGGGAACCATGGCAACGAAAACGAGGTCATTATAAATTCTGGATCATACATTATAAATGTATCAGAAATTCATACCGAGAATGGACAAATATCAATAAAAGATTTCGCACGCTGGTGGCAGACATATCATGAAAATAAGTGAAATTTTTGATGGGGGAGTAGTAACTCTTTACCGAGGAGATGCTACAAAAATAGAAGCGTTTAGTGCCACTCATAATAAAAATGCTATTGGTATTTTATTCGGGCATGGTATATACTTAACGGATAATCCAGCAGTGGCTAATGAGTATACCACTCCGAGTAGAACTTTCTTAAATATGGGAGATTTCAAAACTTCCGATGAAGCAATGTCCGCATATGTCTCTCAAGTGATGGGAGAAATTGGGTTTACGGAAGCACAGAACGATCTCAAAGAAAAATACCAAAGCATGTTTTGGGAAGCCGATAAAAGACCAGAAGAAGATATCAGAAGAGAATATTCCGATGAATTGAAAAAGCTCAGACGCTCTTTCATAAGCAAAGCAAAAAAGAACATCGCGGAAAAAGTAGGTTCTCTTAAACTGGTTAAGATACATGGATATTGGCGACTAATAGATAGCAACAATTCCGGTATAGTAACCACATTTAATATTCCATCATCATATGTAAGTAAATGTCTTCATGGCGATTTGCCATTGCCAGACAAAGCCTTGTCTGTCCTATCTAAAATAATTCGTGATAGGTTTGGAGATGGTGTTGGGGATTTTAGAGATATCAATAATCAGTTTATGCAGTTCGATGACTGGGTAGCATACTTCAAAAACAATAAGGTTCATTATGCTTGGAACGATGAACTTGTTGGCGGCAAAGGCCAAAACCCATCTTTAGATGAGATTATGAATGGAACATATGCGGGTGGGTCAATAAAGCACAATATGTGGGACGAGATTATCGATTCCTTTATGGCTGTTGGGTATGTTGGTATCGTGTTCGGTGGTGGAGTTTCTTTTTCAGGCAATCTTCGTGGCGGCGGCTCCTCTAATCACACATCGTATGTGTTCTGGGATTCTTCTTATATAAATAGTTGTATAGTAGAACAAAAAGATGGGATTCATATCGGAAGCGATATCAATCTTAAAATACCATCGAAAAAAATTGGAGTTAATTTATGAAAATAGTATCAGAAAATTTAGTAATAAAAGTATCGAAACTTTCAAAAGATGGTTCGACAGAAAGTTTTGTGGGCGAAGACGTAATCGGAAAAATTGACGAAATGTTGTCAGTTCTTTTTGGTGATGGAATTGTCGCAGAAATCATGAGTGCTGGCGTAGAGTGCGAATAACGGATTTATTTGAAAGTGCTCCGATAACATTATACCACGGCACATTAAGAGAATATATACCAGAAATACACAAACATGGTCTGATTCCAACTGTTGGGGAATTGGTCTCAAAATTTTATGATAACCGTTATGATGATGATTATGACCCAGAATATGATTCCTTGGAACCGTTAGTATTTGCTGCCGATAAAAACCAAATCAATAAATGCATCGCAGCGATAAAATGGAGATTGCGCGCAAAGAGGATTGAAGATTCACCACAAAACGTAATCAAGTATGGGGCGTTGTTGATTATTAAAGATGAAAATGATGACTTTGTTAAGGCAGAAATGGATGGTCCTTATGACCATCCTCGACAAGTCGAGCCAGATGACTATTACTCTGACCGTGAACAAAATGTAAGTATTATATTAACGGGAAACAAATTGAAAGATTTTTTGCGGCGCGCTCGGATTGATGGATTTTATTCTTTGCGCCCACCCAATCATGAGCAAAAGGTATCGCAGAAAGACTGAAAAATAAATATCAATCCCAAAATTTAGACATAAACAAAGTTATAGCAAATGATTTTTTGTTGAATCCGATGTAAAATCTGTATTTTTTGTCGTTCGTGAACCTAGCCACCCACTGTATTCGTTCCCACTCAACAGCA
>JACCEA011428903.1_pt1 | contig 29487 bp, 31 predicted proteins | sample 7449851 | NCBI WGS metagenome assembly JACCEA01 (sample SAMN15323453, study PRJNA562643) | freshwater metagenome | isolation source: river surface water | place: USA:Blue River Watershed | collected 2017-08-18
AATCATATTGGTTATAATCAAACTATCGAGTTACATCATGAATTTATTCAAGATTTAAAAATCCATCCTGATCGAGAATTTATACAAAAATTACCAACGTTAATTTTCCATGGTGAGTATGATATGAGAATACCATTAAAGGTTAGTCAAGACTATGCATTACAAAATACATTGGCTAAATTACATGTTTTACCTAGTGATCATAGTTTAGAGGATAGTTTAGAGTGTATGTGGGATACTAGTTCCAAATTTTTATTTGATAGTCAGGATTAATTAATGTTAGTTGAAGTAATTGCGACCAATTTAGAAGAAGCTTTATTGGCTGAAAAGTTTGGTGCTCATCGGGTTGAGTTAATTCATGCATTTACGGATGGCGGATTATCTCCATGTTTAGAACTATCTCGTGAGGTGTGTGAAGCATTAACGATTCCCGTTAATGTAATGGTTCGCCCGCATGGGGAAAACTTTATTTATGATCAAAATGATATGTATAAAATAAATTCTGAAATTGATTATTTAGCCAGTAAGACTAAGGCTTCAGCAATTGTTTTTGGTGCTTTAAATTTAGCTAATTCGATTGATTATCGGCAACTTGAATTGGTTTTAGGTTTATTGGATTCTAGTCATTTGGGATTGACCTTCCATCGTGCTATAGATGTTGCGAATGATGTTGTGGGTGAATTTATGGAACTTCAGAATTATGCTGGAACTAGCTTGCAGCGGGTGCTTTCATCTGGTGGAGCGGATACTGCATTAAATGGTATAAGTAATTTGGCGTCAATGCAACGATTAATTAAACATAGCGGAGGAGGGGTTAAATTGTTGGCTGGTAGTGGCGTAAAACCTATAAATGTAATTGAACTGTTACTTAAAACTCAAGTGGAAGAAATTCATCTAGGTACAGGTTTACGTGTAAATAATAAATTAAATGATGAGCTATTTCAACAACTATTTAAGAATCTCGAAACATTTTAATTAAATATAATTAGCCCAAGAACCTTGCGTCCCTCGCCGATTAGGTAATTAAACGTTCTACATAAAGCTGGGATTGGCATTATTTCAAAACCAATTTGTTTATTTTGCAATTGTAAGAGTAATTGTGTTGGTGGGTATTTGATTTTATTGCCAGTTCCAAAGATAATTATATCTGGTTGCATAGCCATTAATTGATTTAAAACCTCTTGATTAAGGTCATCAATTGAATTTAATTCTAAAGGTTTAATTTCTTGAGCGCTGACTAAGATATTTTCGCTGTACTCAAGTTGATTGATCGTTACACTTTTTTCTGAGTAACTGCTAAATTGATTTCCTTGATTATTATGTAGATTTACTTGCATTAATTTCACTTTAAAAAACTCAAGTTATAAAACTTGAGTTGATTTAGTTATTGAATTTGCTTGGCAACTTTCTTGGCTGCTTCACTATTTGGATAACTTTTTATTAAGCGCTTCGCGGTTGCATTTGCTGCGCTAGTATTGCCTAATTGAGTTTGCGAAATATAAATTACGCGTAAAGCATCAGGAGCATTCTTATTGGCTGCATTCGCAGTCACAAATTTATTTGCTTCTATAATTGCTTCTTTATATTGATTATTAGCTACATAGGCTACAGATAAGAAATAACGTGCGCTTGCTGCGCTGGCTTTATCTGTACCAGCCATAACTTGTTTTAGTTCTGTAATTGCAGAGTTTAAATCATTTGCCTGAATTTTCTTAATTGCATCTTGCAATTGTTGAGCATTCACATTGTTTGATTTTAAGGCTCCAGCATAAGGTTTAACTGAACCAGTTACACCAACAGCACTCTCCAAAGACTGTACTCTTAAATCTAGGGATTGCAATTGTTGACCGACGTCACCTTGACCACTTGATTGACCTTGCTCTAGATTAGCAACTCGTCCATTAAGTTGATTTATTTGGGTTTGTAAGTCATTAATTTGATTGAGTAAATCAAGAACTTTTTGATTTGAAACTTTATTATCTAGAACTCCAACATTTTGTTGGATTTGACTCAGGCGTTGATTAGTGTCAGCAATTTGCTGACGCGCTTGATCATCAGCACAACCAATTAGAAAAAGGTTTGCTGACAATCCTAGAATTGCCAACAAACTTTTTTTCATGGTTATTGAACACCTTCAGTAACTGTACCATTGTACACGCTACCATCAACCATTGGTAAACCATTGCTATCAGTAGAGTAGCCAGCTGGTTGAGCTGATTTGTATTCAATGTCAGAACGGCGGTTCATAGAACGAGCTTCTGATGAATTATTATCATATTTAGCTTTCAATTTACCGTTTGATGTAGCTTCAACTTGGGCTTTAGTAGCACCAGTTGCAATCAAAGCTTTTTTAACGGCATCAGCACGTTTTTGACCTAAAGATAAATTGTACTCAACAGAACCGATATCATCAGTATTACCTTGTACTTGAACTTTAGCAGATGCATTAGCTGCTAAATAAGCGCCATTGGCTTTAACAATACCAGCATATTGGTCTTGGATATCGTACTTGTTAAATGCAAAGTATACACTGTTGTGGCTAGTTGCAACAGGTGCAGATGCAACAGGTGCAGATGCAACAACTGGAGCTGAAGCTACAGGAGCCTCAACAGGTGCTTTGTTAGAAGAACAAGCTACTAATGCTGTACCAGCAATAACTAAAGCTAATATTTTTTTCATATATAAATCCCTTTCTAGGTTAAATTTAAATAGTTATTAAAACCACTTACCCGTAATTATACACTATAAAACGTATTTTGTGAAATAACTTATTTTATTGTGCTGCACTCGCATTAACATGTTTGGTTCCAGTAATGGCATTTTGTTGCGGAAATTGCGCGCCACTATAGGCAAATGAGTTAACGGTTGGTTTATTTACTTCATAGCTACTTGGTTGTTTTTTTGCGCTACTAGAGTTATATTTTGCGCCTTTTGTCCCAGTTACTTTATTTTGCTCTGGGAATTGTGAGCCACTATAGGCAAATGAGCTAACAGTTGGACTATTATCATAGTTTGAATTGTCAGTTTTATTATTATCAAATGATTTTCCTTTTGGCGTAGTCGGTTTTTTCTTCTTGGTAGTATTGTATTTCTGACCTTTAGTTCCTGTTAAAGCATCCTGCTCTGGAAATAGTTGACTACTTGCTGCGCGCGAGTTCACAGTTGGGCTATTAGCCTGTTTTGAGTCAGCTGTCTTATCAGGGGTCATAGTTCCTTTTTGGTTATCACCAGCCTGTGTAACTGGTTGAGAAACAGGTGAAGAAGATGCGACATCTGCAAAAGAAACTAAACTTGCACTAGCTAGGATTGCAAAAAGTGTGTTTTTAAACATGAGATTACTCCATATAAATATATAGTTAATATTATACTATAAAATTTGTTATTTTTCAACGATTTAATTATTGCGCGCCCAACGTTGATCAATAATTTGTGTATAGTTTAGGTTGTTTAATTGAGTCTGAGTTGTCCCAGTTATATTACTGATATACACCGTGTTATCGCTTGAAAAGAGAATTAATTTATCATTTGGTGCAAAGCTTGGAGCGATATCATGATGTGCATTTGAACTAATTGGATATGCAGATTGTGTGATTAAATCCAACACATAAGCTTGGAGTACTCCGCTATTACGGTTAATAAAGGTGATTTTACTCGCATCATTTGAGAAACGTGCGGTTGTATTATAGTTACCAAGACCTTTAGTTATTCTTGTCGGAGTCGAGCCATTTAGATCAGACATGAAAATTTGTGGTCCACCATCATGATCTGAGGTAAAAATAACTTTGCCAGTTCCACCTATATCTGCTTCAGTGTCAATAGTGCCAAAGTTAATAAGTGGTCTTGCGGCGCTAGATGGTGAATAGCGTTGATTATTAATTAGATAAATATGTGAACCATAATCTTTACTTAAAGTTACGGTGAGTTGTTGTGAATTAGGTGTGAAATTAGGTGATGAGTTGGAGCCATTAAAGTTAGCTACGATATAGCGTGAACCCTGCGCAATATTTTGAACATAAACAACAGGTTTACCTGATTCATAAGTTACATAACTTAAATATTGACCACTTTTATCCCAAGCCAAAGAAGAAATAGGATGAGTTGTTGAAATTAAAGTTTTTTGATTATAACCATCGTAATCGGCAATAACCACTGAATATTTACTTCCTTGTTGAACTGAGAGCGCAATTTTAGAAGTAAATGCCCCTGGGGTTGTCGTTAACTTTTGATAAACGTTATTGTCAATAGTATGAATTGCTTTGCGTTGAGATTTTTGGTTAAATGCTGCAGTTTGATTTAGCAATACTTCTTTGGTGGTATTGTTAATCAATTGGTATTGAACTTGCATTTGCCCGCTGACAGGGTCAGTGTTTACATTACCACTAATAGTGTATTGAGCTGTGCTATCAACCGCGTCGCTACTAACATAATTACTCACGTTAAATTCACCAGTAATTTTAAAGTCGTTGGTTATTTCATTGCTGATGCTACCATCTTCATTGGTGAAATTTACGATAGCAAGTTTAGGGTTTCCCGCACTATTGCCACCGGTAATAACAATATCTTGATCGGCATAGACACAGCCAATACTGAGACTAAGTAAGAGAATTAAATTTTTACGAATTGAGAAAGTTGATTTATTCATTCTTGGAAAGCTCCTTGTTATTGTGGTTTGAAAGTTAATTTTAAAATACGGTATTCAACAAAATTTGCTCCATCAGGCAATGCTGGAAATACCTTAACACGCATGATGGCGGTTTGGACATTTTGATCATACATGGCGTTACCGCTGGACTTAATTAATTTAACGGATTTAACATTTAAATTGGGATAGAGTTCAACCTTGATGGTCGCAACAGCTTTGGGGTTAATATCATCTGGGACTTGAACAAATGGTCTTACCGCATTAATCACTTGATCTGCATAGTTGCCGATTAAGTTATTGCTGTCACTCGTACCATTTGGGTTTCCACCTAGAGCTTTGCCTTTGCGAATTGAGGCTGTGTTGGTGCTAACCGCATCACCTAAAAGATCGTTAATTTGTGATTTTTTATTAATTGGCTTAACCTTAGTTGGTGTTTTTGCTGGTAGCGGAGTTGCTTGAACTGGTGCTGGTGTCGGTGTTGGTTTTTCAATTGGCTTAGGAATTTCAGTCTTAGGTTTTGGTATTGGTGCTGGAGCAGTAGTTGGCTTAACATTTATATCTGCTGGAGTATCAAGGGTTTTTATTGGTTCAGCTTGAGTTTTAATTGGTGGTGTGTATGGTTCGACTGTTTGATTTGGCATTGATACCAAGCTAACCTCGACACCATCCGAGCGTGAAGGGACTAAAATATTATCTGTGCTACTAAAGAGCATTAATGCGCCACCAATAGCAATATGAATAGCTAGTGAAATCAAGGTGCTTTTATTAATTTGTGGTTTAGCCATTTTTTTGTTTTACAACCAAGGCAACTTTTTTAATGCCAGCACTGTACAATTTATCCACGACAGTAATTACTTTGTCATATTGAATCTCTTTATCAGCTGATATAACCACAGGAGTATCTTCAGTTGAGAGTTGTGCCGCTTGGCTAGCTAATTCATCAAGTGTTGTAATTGACGTGGTTTTATTATTTTGTGTTAGAGAATAATTACCAGTGGCATCAATGTTGATTTCTAAAGGCTGTTTAGTTACTTGTGCTGATTTACCCACGCTTGGTAGGTTAATTACGCCAGGTGTAAACATTGGTGCGGTTACCATAAAGATAACTAAGAGCACCAACATTACATCAATATATGGAACTACATTCATTTGATTATGTAGTTTGTCTTGTCTAACTCTTCGTTTCATTGTTTGTCCTTTTACGAGCTAAAGTCATGCCATCCCCAACAGGTAGGAGGCATAAATCAATTCTGGAATCATCTTTTAACATTCGGTTAAGAGTTTGTAAAATTTTTACGTAGTTTTTACGCGGATTGTCCTCAAGTACTTGTGCATACATCAATACATTATCAATTATGATTAAACCACCTGGGCGGACTAAGTTTAAACATAATTCATAATATTCAATATATTGCGATTTATTTGCATCAATTAATGCTATATCAAAATAGTTACTCTTTTCACCACACAGTTGTTGGAGACTTTGTTCGGCTGGTGCGATTAATGGCGTTATTTTAGTTGCGACTTGCGCTTCTTGCCAATAAGTCTGTGCTAGATCTAGATGTCTTGCGCTAAGATCTATTGTTGTAATTTGTGCATCGGCAGGCATGGCTAGTGCCATCCATAGTGTGCTATAACCAGTAAATGTGCCAATTTCGAGGTAACTATGTGCATTCATTAGTTGCGCAAGCATGGCCATTAGCGCTCCTTGGTCTGGGCTAATTAGCATCTGTTGGTTACTTAGTTTTTCTGACTCTTGGCGTAGTTTGACCAAAACAGGATGTTCGCGAACACCATAAGTTAAGCAATACTGATGTAATTCGTCAGTTAATTGACTTTTTAACATTTATTTATTAGTTTGGTATGAAAAATAGACATAAGCTTGTGGTTTTATATTTGATTCGCTATTAGTTCGTTGTTCATCTTGATCAATGAATCCATTGTCCCACCATGTACTACGTAATTTCATTTGTTGTTCATGATTACCTGGTTTTTCGAGCAAGGTTTTAATAAAATCCATTGCTTCTGATTTATAAGCTTTGTTCGCCATGATGATCCTTTTGAAAAGTATATTTGGAGTTAATAAGGTATAAGGCTTGTTGGTTTTTGATTAGCTGATTATTCCGCCACCAAGGCACAATTCTTTATCATAAATTACCACTGACTGTCCTGGGGTAATTGCCCATTGTGCTTCATCAAAGCGTAGTTCAATGGTTTGCTCATTCAAGTAAATTAATTCACAGTTTGCGTCTTGCATACGATAGCGTGTTTTTGCACTATAACGTCCTTCTTTTGGGGGCGTTGTTTGTCCAAAACTCAACTGTTCAGCTCGTAAAGTACGTTTCAATAATAATGGATGCTGATGCCCTTGAACCACAATTAGTTCGTTAGTGGCTAAATTTTTAGCAGCAACAAACCAAGGCTCACCATCACCACCAATTCCAAGTCCCTTGCGTTGACCGATGGTATAAAACATTAAGCCTTGATGTTCACCAAGTATTTTACCACTAGGTGTAACCATTTTTCCAGTCTTAGTTGGCATATACTTTTGTAAGAACTCACGAAAAGGGCGTTCACCAATAAAACAAATCCCAGTGCTGTCTTTTTTGTTCGCATTGGGTAAGTTTAAATTTTCTGCAATTTTGCGTACTTCTGGCTTAATAATTTGTCCAAGTGGAAATAACGAATGCGAAATTTGATGTTGATTTAGGCGATACAGAAAATAACTTTGATCTTTATTATTGTCGGCAGCGCGAACTAAAACTTCACCAAAATCAGTCATGCATTTTGATACATAATGTCCAGTTGCCACAAACTCAGCACCTAAGTTGATAGCATGCTCCAAAAAGGCTTTAAATTTAATTTCTGAATTACATAATACATCTGGATTCGGGGTTCTGCCTGCTTGATATTCGCGTAGAAAATAACTAAACACTCGTTCCTTATATTCTTTGGCAAAATTTACAATTTCAATATCAATTCCAAGTACATCTGCCACCGCAATCGCATCCATACTATCCTGCTTAATGGTGCAATAACCATCGTTGTCGTCATCTTCCCAGTTTTGCATAAAAATACCGATTACTTCGTAACCTTGCTGTTTTAATAAATATGCGGCAACCGACGAATCAACTCCGCCTGACATTCCAATTACTACTTTGGTCATTTTTGCGATTCAATAAAAATTGTTATATTAAATTAGGCCGTTGGCTTAGTATAGTGAACTAAGACCTCAAGTGGAAATTCCTTTCCAGCTAAATAGTCATCCAAACATTGCATCACGATTGGGCTACGGTGCTCGCATAATCGAGAGCGAATTTCGCTTTCTGAATACCAATTAGCTTCAATTACGTCGTCATCATTTGCATCAGGTTGAGGTGTCTGCATATAATCACTAATTTTACCGCTAAAACAAAAGCGCAAATAAGTATTTTCTGGGTTAGTTTGGAAGTAATACACGCCAATTAATTTTTCAGGAATAAAATCCAACGAGGTTTCTTCTTTCACCTCACGAATTACCGCCGCAAGAATTGATTCATTTGCTTCAACATGACCAGCTGGTTGATTTAGTTTTAAACCCTCAGTCGTTTTATCGGTGACGAGGATAAATTTTTGATTATATTCAATAATAGCCGCAACTGTAATGTGAACGTGGCCCATTTAACTATTCCGTTTGTATTTTAAGGATAGTATTATAACAAAGCTTTAGTATAATCATGTGATTGAATAAAAGGAGTTATTAGATGCAGCCACTTGCAGAGTTATTGCGCCCTAAGATTTTAGCTGAGGTTATCGGGCAAAAGCACCTAGTTGCTAAGCATGCACCATTGGCAAATTTGCTGGCGGCAGGTAAATTACAGTCAATGATTTTATGGGGACCACCAGGGGTTGGTAAAACTAGTTTGGCAAATATTCTGATGACGACTCTTGATTGCCATGCGATTAAACTCTCGGCAGTTTTTAGTGGCGTGAAAGACATTAAAGAAGCACTTGAGCAGGCTGAGCAAAATGCACGCAGCCTATTTGATAAACCCACCGTCTTATTTGTGGATGAAATTCATCGTTTTAACAAAGCTCAGCAAGATGCTTTTTTGCATCATCTTGAAGAGGGGACAATAATTTTAATTGGTGCGACTACCGAGAATCCATCCTTTGAAATAAATAACGCCTTATTATCACGCATGCAGGTCTATGTGCTAGAAAGTCTTACGCGCGTTGATTTGCAGTTGCTATTGAATAAAGCATTAACTTATTTGGGAAAGATTGAGTTAACGCCTGATGCTATGGAGTTATTGATCGATTTAAGCGACGGGGATGCCAGACGTTTGCTTAATTTACTTGAGTTAGTTGGTAACTCCAGTGGGCAAAGCAAAATTGATAGTGACTTGATTAAACAAATTGTACCAAAGAATTTACAACGTTTTGATAAAGGTGGTGAAGAGTTTTATAATCAAATTTCTGCGCTGCATAAATCGGTACGTGGGTCAAACCCAGATGCTGCTCTATATTGGTTTGGGCGTATGTTGACCAGTGGTGCTGAACCACTTTATATTGGGCGGCGCTTACTACGCATGGCATGGGAAGACATTGGTTTTGCCGATACCAATGCTGCGGTGGTTGTAAATACTGCTCTACAAACCTATGAACGTTTGGGCTCTCCTGAGGGAGAGTTAGCGTTAGCTGGTGCGGTAATTTATTTAGCGGTAACCAATAAAAGCAACAGTCTTGAGTTGGCATATAATCAATTACGTGAGTATATGAAAAATGCTTCTTCAGCGCCAGTGCCTGTTCACCTACGTAATGCGCCGACTAAATTGATGACTGAACTTGGCTACGGGCGTGAGTATAAATATGCGCATGATTATCCTAATCACTATGTGGCGAATGAGCAATATTTTCCAGATGGTATGCTTGAACTCAAATTTTATCAGCCAAGTGATCAGGGTTTTGAACAGCGAATTCAGGAGCGAATGAATTATTTGCGTGATTTAGATCAACAAGCGAAGAAGTAATTCTAATTAGAGTTTAATTACTTGGGTGGCTTAATGGCTGTGCCGGTGAGTTAATTAATTGTGGCTGTCCAGACTGATTATAGTAAACGTTATTTCCTGTTGGAGCTTGTCCTTGATATTGGCTATTGTTATTATAATAGCTAGTACCACCATTAACACTTTGACTATTACCCGCAAACTTACCATCGGAGCCGTAGTATGGGTTAATTGTTGGAGCGCTTAATGTCGCATTTGGTGTAGTTGGCTGGTTATTTACGAAATTAGGCGCGGCATGAGTTGCCATCATGTAAGTGGTTAAACTTAGATAAATAAAAAATTTATTCAGGGTCATATTAATTCTCGGGTTATAAACATAGCAGTGAGTGGCTAACCTATAATTAGTCACTCGCTATCTAGAATAAATATTACTTAGTGTACCCAGCTGCAGCTTTAACCGCAGATTTTACCCAAGTTTCAGCTAGAACTTGGAATTGTTGTTTAGTTTTTACTTCACTGCGGAATTTTTCACTACTCATTGAGCTTACCGCTTCACCAATTAAAGCACCGCTTTGACTATCGATGATTTTGGCTTCAATTAACAATACCGCTTGTTTGTTATCTAAACCAGTTGCCTTAGCACCTAGAGCTAATACTGCTGATATAGGCATTAAGTTACGAGGTTTGAACCCCTCTCCTTCAACTTCAGCACCTGTTATTGCAATGCTTACGCGTGCTGTTCCTTTGCCTGGAGTGGTTACAACATTAAATTGTTTGCTAACAGCGGTTTTTAATGAGTCATCTAAAGCTTGACGTACTTGGTAAATATTTTCTTGTGTGATACTTTCAGTTGCTTTTTGATAAATAGTTACAGGGTCAAGCATTACAGCATTATAGTCGCTGCGTTTAAAAGTTGGGCTAACATAAGTGTAAGTATTCATGCCATCATCGGTATTTGGAGCTAGTTGTAATTTACTGTAATCATTCAAGAATCCTGATTGTTGAGAGCTTGGGACGGTTTTCGTTGCACAAGCGGCTAAAAGACTTAGGCTTAAAGCCCCAAGCAAGACAGTTTTTTTCATATGTAAAGTACCTTTCAAAATGAATTATGTGGGATTTTAGCATGGATCGCTGAGGTTACAAAATTAAAAAGCTACTAGGGTTTAAATTTTCTTGGAATTGCTTCAACACGTTTAAAAACATAGACTGAAATTAAGATAATTAATGCGCCAATTATTTGCAACAGCGTTAAATTTTCGTTAAAAAAGATGAAGCCATAAGCAGCCGCAAATACGGGTTGCATTAAGAGTAAGATTGATGAGATTTGTAGTTTTACTTTTTTAATTGAGCGCGCTAGCATTAATTGACCAAGGATTTGTGAAATAAAGGCTAAGCCCAAAAGTAGCAACCAACCATTAAGACTATCTGGAAGTATTTTTTCTTGAGCAATTATGCCAGAAATTAATAAGATTAATGCACAATAGAGGCTTACAATGGTCATGTAGCGAGTCATGTTAGCGCCTTTATCGGCTGAGATTTTAGTTACCACGACAAATATGGCATAAAAAATAGCGGCAATAAACGCAAGTAAATCGCCCATCATGTGAATATTGGCCGTGGATTTACCCGAGAAAACTAAGAGAAATAAACCTAAAATTGCTGCAATGATTGGGTAAGTAACTAATTTATTTACTGGTTCTTTAAAGTAGAAAATTGTCAGCGGTAAAATTAAAAATGGAGCTAAGTTAACGATTAAATTTGCTTCGGCCATCGTTGTGTATTTAAATGACAGATTCCAGACACAAATATCCATCGCAAGGGCAATGCCTGCAATTGAATTAAGCAGAAATAATGACTTATGGCTAACTTTAGCTGGTAGCGTTGAGTTATTTTTTTTGGAAAATTGCTCAGCAATTAAGAGCAGTGGAATTGCAAACAAACAACGATAAAACCCAGTAATAATTGGGCCGACTTCACTTTTATGAATAAAAATTCCGATTGAAGCAAGTGAGGCAATGGCGATAATTATGCCGAGAATGGAGCGATTTATTTTCACTAAAATATCCAATATTAAGAGTTTAAGAAGATAGATAAAAAAACTAATCAAGTAATCTGTTGATGCTTTATTTGCTTGTGAAATTAACCAGGTGTTGGAATTTGGTTAAATAATTATGCAATCTGGCTGGCTTAATTTGCTTTAATCTATGGTTTGATGCTTAGCTTTAGGTGCACTAGTTTTATTGTGAAGATTATAAATCAATGGTTAAGAAATCATCACTGACGCGCTGAGCATATGCGGTGAAATCCCCCATCCAAGCGCTAGCTTGTTTAAATTCGGCAATGAATTCAGCTTTATTGCATTGCTCTAATTGAGTTACCCATTGGTTGAGCCAGAGACTAAATTCTTTGATTAATTGAATGCGTTTAGTATCTGCCATAATAATATCGGCATATAGTGCAGGGTCTTGATCAAAGATTCGCCCCATTAAAAGTAATTTGGCTAAGTAAATTGGGCTCGCAATTTCCAGTAATTCCTGTGGGTGTTCTTGTTTGTGATAGAGAAATGTACCCAGGCTAAAAGTTACAAAATGTTCAATGCCTTGGATGAAATTCATCGCCTGATCATGTTTTGCGGCGCTCATGCTTTTAAGTGTAAAGCCCAACTGCTTTAATGAATCAATTAGCCACTGACAGGCATCTGGGTTACGTCCTTGGCAGTGAACAATGATTTGATTATGCGGTGCGTTGATAGTTGGTCCAAACATCGGATGTAAACCTAGCACAGGTCCAGAGTATTCAGCTAACATCGTCATTAATGGTTCGACTTTTAGGCTAGTAAAATCTGCTAGAATAGTAGATTTATTTAGGCGTGGCGCGAGTTTTGCGATCATTGCTGTGGTATCTTTAATTGGTACACAGATAATCACCGCCGCGCTTTGAGCGAGTATTTTGTCACAGCTCTCTAAGTCTTTGCGTCCGATGGCGTGAACCACGTAACCTTGATTTTGCCAGAGTTGACGAAAGAGTGTCCCCATTTGTCCATGTCCGCCAATGATGGAGATAACTTTAGTATTCATAACTGATTTCAATAATTTCAACTTCTTCGCGTCCTTGTGGGGATGTGAACATGAAACTATCGCCAAGGTTTTTGCGTAATAAATTCTTAGCCAGAGGTGAGGTCCAACTAATTTTATTACTTTCTGGATTAATTTCATCTTGACCGACGATAGTTACGGTTTGTTCTTGTTCTTGATTGCGAAGAATGCTAACGGTTGCACCAAAAAATACTTTGTCACTACCTTGATGTGATGTCGGATCAACGACTTCAGCATGTTCAATTTTTTTGGTGAGCTGGTGAATGCGCTGATCAATTTCGCGGAGTTTCTTTTTGCCATACTGATAATCAGCATTTTCCGAACGATCGCCATTACTCGCCGCCCAGTTGACTAAGTGGACGTAATGTGGACGTTCTTTGGTGACGAGATTATGTAGTTCTTCACGGAGCGTGGCGTAGCCTGCCACGGTAATATAATTTTTAATATCCATTTTATTTTGCGGTTATTCTGATGGTTAATAGAATTTAATTATACCGTATTTAGCACAAGTGCAGGTTAAAATAATTTGTCAATGCCAAGTTTTGGCAAAATAACTAAACTTAGTCGAGCCTATTTTTATGCTCTGTTTGTCGAGTTGTTTTTATTTTTTGTCGCTAGCGGTGTAAATCAATTATTAAAAAGCATTATTCAATGAATTTATAACCTTCCTGATTATGATAGAAACCATTGGCAAATAGTTTATTTTGTTGTTCGGTCAATAAATTATCTGATATTGAACTTAGTTGCGCTGAAATTAGTGAGCTGATTTGATTTAAGCTAAATTCTGGGGTTGGATTAATTCTAAAATTTTGTACGCCGATGGTTTGCAAATCGGGTATTTCTTTGATTAAATTATAGATTTTAGCTGATTGAACTTGCATTCCATTGAGATTAAATAATTCTTGATGTTCGCTCTCAGCATTAAATCCAGCGCTGTGTTTGAAGCAGGCTAATTTGCAATCCTCGCGCTCTATGTTTAAATTATGTGCGATAAAGCAGCGTGATGAAATTGATAAAGCTATGCGCCCGAAAATATTTACTTCAAGTGGCAGTCCAAATGCGGCTAAATCAGCGATTACGCTACGATTAACTTCAAATGGTGGGCTGATTAGTTGTGCTCCATTGCGGGCAAAAACCGCTAGGCTAGCTTGGTTGTAAGTGTTAATATATGGTCCAATAATAATTTCTAAACCTGTCGCATGCTTTAATCCAGCCAAATCATTGATTTCAATTGGGCTCTGATATTGACGAGCCAATTCGATATTATTTAGCATTAATTGATGGCTTTCTTCGTCATTGTGCAGAATTGGTGTTGAAAAAATAATTTGTTTTCCTGCCACTTGTAATTCATCAATAATTTGGGGGAGGTATTTTGCCAATAATGGATTGCGTTTGGCGCATACAATCTCTCCAAGATATACCCGCGAAATTAAGGAGCAATTCGCTGCATCTTGATAGAGTTGCTTAATTTGCGTTGCATTCCATGGATAGAGTAATGGTCCAAGGGCAAATGTAGTTGGTTTAGTTCCAGTGGTCACGGTAAGCTCCTTCGGTGGCGTGGTGGCCTTCCATTAATGGTTCGAGTTGTTGATTGAGACGATTTAAATCGCTTGCTTGTAATTCATGTAGGTTATCAAGAGCATAGCGGAAAGTACTAACCACTTGGCGGACATAGGCACTGCTGCGTTGACGCCCTTCGATTTTGAGCGCGCTAACGCCACATTCAAGAATAGTGCTAAGGCTAGTTAATAAACTCAAACTAGTCGGCTGTTCAAAGACGTGTTGTTCTGAATTGTCATTACAGGCAAATTTACCTTTACATACGGTGGGGTAACATGCTGTCTGGGTTGGGTTAAATTCATTAATTGTAAATTGATTAAGTTTGATCGTCATATTTTGCTTAGTTTGAGTATAACTAATCTGATCAGCTGGCGAACATACGCCATGCATATTGGGGGCTTTGCCAGTTAAATATCCGGATAAACTACAGCGTCCTTCAGCCATTACACACAATCCGCCGAATCCAAATATTTCTACTTCCACACCTAGTTCACGTGCGCCGCTACAGATGTCTTTAATGTGACTGAAATTCAAAATTCGCGGAAGTATAACGCGCTTTATACCAAATTCACGAGCATAAAATTCAAGCGCATCGAGGCTTGAGGCTGAGGCTTGTACCGATAAGTGGCGAGCTAATTGTGGATGTTTTTGCGTAGCATAATCAAGCATGCCAATATCGGCAAGAATTACAGCATCCACTCCAATTGTGGCGGCAGTGTCGATGGTTTCCTGAACATAGGTAAGATTGCTTGCTTGAGGATAAGCATTAATTGCGGCCAGTATTTTTCGTTGTCGTTGATGAACATATTCTACGGCGTTAGCAGCTTCTTCAATACTAAAATTTAATCCCGCAAAATTTCGTGCATTACCATGTTTAGCAAAGCCAAAATAGACTGCATCAGCACCAGCCTCAATTGCCGCATGTAAAATGGTTGGATTACCCGCTGGACAGATTAACTCGAGATTTGGGTTACGGTATGTTTGCGCGAGTTGATGTTTAGGTTGAAGGATTTTTTGCAAAAAAGACTTAATGAGTGGATTGTCTAATGGGGTTAAGAAGTCAACGAGGTTAAAATCCAAGCGTTCTAAGCAATTTCGAAATGCGGTTGCCGCCTCCATGTCGCCTGCGATAAAGAGCTTTTGCTGGAAAAATAATGCGTCGCTGTCAGCTTGTTTGAGTAACAGCTCAATAAAGTGACGACTTTTTCCACGAATGCTAGAGTTTGCCGATAGCGCAGTTGGGGCAAGTTTAATCTGGAGTTGTTGATTTTTGAAACTCAATTCAAGATTAAATGGTAAGTCAGTTAAATTTATTAAATAGTTTGCGGAACTATATTTGCCAAGGCTTGATACAAAGCTGGGTTGTTGTTGATTGAAACGCGTGGCAATTAAATTTAAGAGCTGATTAAATAGTGGGGATATAATTTGTTGAAGCATTAAAGTTAACCTTAAATTAGATGCGGTGATTATTATAGCATTAATTTAAATGATGGTATGAGCTGTGCAATTTAAAATGTACTTTCGGTTTTGCATAAGTGGCTTAATTTTAATGTTGGATTTTGCTATGTGGGCAAAAATAATATCCGACTAGTGAAATTAATGTAAAGAGAATTGAGCTTACGACTAAATTTACACTTGGCGCAAAGGGTAAACATGATACTACCGCCGTACCAAATCCTGCGAACACATATTGTAAACAACTTAATAAGCCTATCGCATTGGAACCAGCATTACCGAAATAATTCATGACTAAGACCTGAATTGGTGGATTAATAAATGCGGTTGCTAAGCGAATGAGGAGTGATCCAAAGGTGGCCAGTCCAAGAATTAAGAAGATATGTGTATGTCCAAATAAGCTGCTAATCATTACCGTTACGCCAATACATGAAATTATTAGCCCATACTGAATAATCCGCCACGGACGAACTTGTTCTTTATTTAGCAATAACATTATGCGGTTACCGAGTAAATAGGCGGCGGCAATGGCGACATAGGTATAGGAGTAGAGCGTGTTGCTGGTGTGGTATTCATCAATATACATATAGCTAGAAATGGCAATAAATCCGTAATAAGAGGCAAAAGTTCCACCAACTAAAATAATCAGCATGATGAATAATCTGTCTTTAAGTACGCCTGTGTAGTTGGCTAATTGAGCTTTAAAACTAAATTCATTGCGAAATTGTTTAATGCGTAAATTAGTTTCTGGAAGCAAAAGAGTTAACCAAATTAAGAGTCCTGTCATGGTTACTCCAATTAAGATAAAGCATGCGCGCCAACTCCACCAATTGATTAAATGTGCGCCAATTACAGGAGCTAAAGCAGGTGAGAGCACTAGACCAATTAAGAGCATTCCAGTTGCATGGATTTGCTCTTCTTTATTTAAGGTATCTTTAATCACTAAACGTAGTACGATATAAATAGCGCTACTGCCCAGCGCTTGAATTACGCGTAAAATAATCAGCAATGTTAATGAGTTAGTCATGGCAATGGCAAATGAGGCAATTATTTGTAGAGGAATGCAAGCCAGCAAAACTCGTCGTCGTCCGAAGAGGTCACTAATTACACCGATAATTAAAAAGAAAAATGCCTGCGCATAAATATACACCGAAATGGTTAAGTTCATCTGTTTAATGCTACTTGCAAATTCGCGGCTCATTTCGGGTAATCCAGGTACAAAGATATCCGTGCAGGCTTGTGATACAAATAGCAGTAGTATCATTAAAGTTAAGAGCTGTCGCTTCTGGCGCTGGATGTGCATATAATGCCTTGATTTGTTGGTGAGCTAATTAATTGTGAAATTTTTATGAGTTAGCCTAGAGATTATTGAAGTTATAGATAGCAATTGAGAGTTATTTTTCTGGTTAGCTAACAAACATAATCATGAATTTTAGCATTAAATTTGATTCAAGCTTGGGGTTTTCAGATAAATGCTTTTAACGTAGTCAAATTTAGTTAAGCAATATAAAACTTTTAGTTTGTCAGCAGCAGTAGTGCATCACAATGATTTTCTGCATTGATAATTGCTTGCTGCTCTCCTAAGTTGCTAGCGGTAGTCTGTGCTAAAATAACGCTGACATAGGTTAAGGGATTTATTTTAATCAGTTAGTTTATTCTGAAAAATTATTTAGTCTGGTGGTAGAAAGTATTTAATTACCTAACGTATATGAGGGTTATTGCAAGCTCTGGTTAGTTGAATTAATCTATTCTGTGTGCAAATATTAAATAAAAGTTGAAAGTCATTTTATGAAGAAAATTCTGTTATTTTTGGGGTGTAGTGTGTTTTTACCTGTGATAGCGTGTACCACATTTGCAACCTTTAAGACTGAAAGCGGTAATTTAATGATGGCTAAAAACCGGGACAATCGTCCAGATCACCAAATCGTGGAAGTAGTTAACGCATCAGGCAGGTATAAATATTTGGCATTATCACGATTGGATGTTAAAGATTTTGTTTCAGCAGGAATTAATGAGAAAAATTTAGCGGTTTTTAATGAGGTTACGATTGAATATTCAGCGCAAGCAGTCGGTGGAATTGCCGATGATTTTAGTAAAGATATTTTGCAAAATTATGCTCATGCTAGGGATGTCATCAAAGATTTGCCTAAATTAATTGCCAAATTCCCAGACCCTGTGTTTTATCAAGTCGCGGATGGTCAAAATATTTTATCCATTGAAGTTGCTCCAAACCATAAATTCAAATATACTTTGCAAAGTCGTGGCGTTTTTGCGCATACGAATCATTATCAAAATTTTGACTTAGTTGCCAATTATCCCTATGGTGCAAGCGACGTCATTAGTAAACAAGGTAGTGAAATGCGTTTGAAACGTGCTAGTTATTTGCTAGAACATGAGTCCAATGTTGCTCTTAGCCAATTACAGCAAATTGGTCTAGATCATAGTGCAAGCGCTAATAATAGCATTTTTAGGACCGGTAAAGAAGCTAAACCAAATAGCATTCGGAGTTTAGCGTTTTTTGCGGTGAGTATTCCACGTTCTAGTGAATCTGGAGTTGCGCAAGTTGTGGTGAACTTATATAACGTGGGTGAAAAATATCACTATAACTTGGATCAAGCCTTTTGGGCGCAATATACAGCTAATTATACACAATTGAAACCAGTTGTTAAATAAGCGAGACGGAGCAAATTGGTTAGAATTACCCTCGAATAACTATTTTAAAATTCGCTAGAATTAAATTAAAGATTAGGAACACTAAAGAATGAAGAAAATTTTGATTATTTATACTGGTGGCACAATTGGCATGGATTATACTCCACAAGGGCTGATGCCTGTCCCTGGGTTATTTAAATCGCAAATTGATACACTTGAGCCAATTCAAGATGTACAAATTGATTTGATCGAGTATGAGCAATTAATTGATTCTTCTGATGTGAAATTAGAACATTGGCAGCGGATGATTCAAGATATTGCGGATAATTATGAGCGTTATGATGGCTTTATAATTATTCATGGCACGGATACGATGGCATACAGCGCAAGTGTCTTGTCATTTGCTTTGCGTGGGTTGGATAAACCTGTTGTGTTAACTGGCTCTCAGCTGCCTTTGGTACATCGCCGGAGTGATGGTTGGAATAACTTGATTGATGCGCTATTTGCAGCTAATCGCAGCGATTTAAATGAAGTTGCAATTGCGTTTAATAATAAACTTTTACGTGGTTGTCGAGCACAAAAAGTAAGTACTTATCGCTTCTTTGGTTTTGATTCGGTGGATGAAGAGCCGTTAGCCGAATTTGGGATAACGATTAACTGGTTCACCAAACGTTGGTTAAAGGCAACGCGGTTTAGTTTTGCGCCAGTAATGCCAAAACCAGCCAAGATTCTTGACCTAAGTATGCGCCCAGGATTTACTACCGATTTTATTATTGAGACTTTAAATAATGTTGAGTTGGATGCGATTGTGCTGCAAACTTATGGGAGTGGTAACATACCAATTCATAATTTAGCGTTAGTTGCGGCGTTAAAAGCTGCGGTAGCACGTGGGGTTATTATTGTAAATATCACTCAAGTGATCGAAGGACGGGTGTCGAATGATTATGTTAGTAGCTGTTTACATGATTTAGGAATTATTAGTGGCTGTGATATGACGATTGAAGCTGCGTTAGCAAAATTATTAGTTTTAAGATCAACTGGAATGAGTTTAGCGAATATTAAAGCTGCAATGAGTGAAAATATTGTGGGTGAACTAACTGAAGGGTGATGTAAATAAGAGAGAAATGGCGCCTCAAGTAGGAATCGAACCTACGACCTGCGGATTAACAGTCCGTCGCTCTAACCGTCTGAGCTATTGAGGCGTTGTCTTATTTCAAGAACGTTATTATATGCTTTTAGGCGCCAAGCTGTCAAACCTAATTTAGAAAGAAATGAGATTAAAATTATGTCAAAAATGAATATTGCAAGCATATCAAAAATTTATCTAGCTTCAAAAAGTCCACGTCGGCGTGAACTTTTAAACCAAATTGGTGTAGAATTTGAAGTTTTGACGATTGATATACCTGAAGAGGTCGCAGAAAATGAAGATTATTTAAGTTATTCTCAGCGAGTTTGTCAAGAAAAAGCGCAAGAGGGGTGGAATTATATGTTGGCACAAAATTTACCGATTCATCCAATTTTAACGGCTGATACCGAAGTAGTTTATCAAGATGAAGTTTTGGGTAAGCCCGAAAATTATGCGGCAGCCTTTGCGATGTGGCGTAAATTGGCGGGGCATAAACATTTGGTGATTACCACCATTACGTTAAAATATTTTGCTTTTGAAAAAAGTGTTACCACTCAAAGTTGGGTTTATTTTGATGAGCTAAGCGATGATGAAATTCACGCCTATCTTCAAACAGGTGATTATCAAGATAAATCTGGTTCGTATGGAATCCAAAGTTTTGCTGGACAATATATTCAAAAAATAGATGGGTGTTTTTATTCGGTGATGGGTTTACCTTTGAATGCGGTGCGTAATTTACGTAAAGAACTAGCTGATTATGTTGCTAAATAAAGTAATTATTGTTCGCCAAGCTGAGCATGTGTATGCGTTTGCCTATAGTGCAGACAAATTAGTTTTTGTGACGCACGATTTGCCAAGTGCAGCAAGCGAGTCAATTTTTTACGCGAAAATCACAAAATTAAATGCGGCTAATCATACTGCATTTGTTGAGTATTTACCAGGTTTAAGCGGATTTATCAATTTACCGCCCAAGTTGAATGTGCAATCAGGTAGTTTGTTACCCGTGCAATTAACTTGGCAGGGTAATGAACAGAAACAAGTTAAGTTACGCTACGGGTGGTCTTTGATTGGCAAATATGTCGTATATCTAGCGGAAATACCAGCGCGAATTAAGGCCACTGATATCAGTCAAACGTTGCGTGATAAATTAACACAAGTGGTACAAGAGTTTCCTGCTCAATGGGTGTTACGTAGTTGTGTTGACGATAAGTTGGATTTTGCTGTAGTTGCTGAGGAAATGAAAGATTTATATCAACAAGTTCTGACAATTAAAGCTAATGCAAAACGTGGACAGGTTTATGCAGGAATAGCGAATTATTTGAAGTTATTGCGATCATTAAAATTAGCCGAAAATTGTGAAATAATTAGTAACGATCCGCTAATTCATGAGCAATTATTAGCTTATCAAAATCTGTGGCAAATTGATATATTAAGCTTTGATCCAAAATTAAATGGCGCCGAATTAATTGCCGAATATAAGCACTTATTAGCTAGTTCATTGGCTAATTTGAGTAATGGCGCAAGTTTAGAAATTAACACGCTCTCTGGAATTAGCTTAATTGATGTAAATAGTAATCAGTCGAATCTAGCTGGGCATAAGTTAAATTTTTTGGTTTTGGATGCAATTTATCAACAAATTTGCCTACGCAATCTGCAAGGTATAATTTTATTAGATTTAGTTAAAAATATGTCAGATGCGGAACAACAACGGATTTTGTTATATTTAACTAAACTCTTTAAAAATGATATTACGAATACTAAGATTTTAGGATTTAGTCATAGTGGTTTATGTGAAATTATTCGGAATAAATTTTGAAGGTATATGATTAGAAATTAGATTGCTTGGTCAGGCTTATTAAGCAGAACCTAGTCATAGTTAATTGATAAGGAGCTAGGTATCCTGTAAATTAACTTACAACAATTTTAGTAGTCTAATTCATTCAACAGAGCTATGATGAGCTTAGGTTTAATAACAAGAACATTAAATTTAGAAAGGTGAAATTATGCAAGATAATTTGAATAATGGAATTTATACTATCGATGCGCATTATGCACGTGAGCAACTAGCCGCAGTTTTTATGTTAGTTGAGGGAAATCAAGTCGCATTAATTGAAACGGCTAACGCAAAATCGTTGCCGTATGTTAAGGCTGAATTGGCTAAACATGGCTTGCAGGCTCAGGATGTGAAATATATTTTTTTAACGCATATTCATTTGGATCATGCTGGAGGTGCCAGCGCCTATATGACGGAATTTACGCAAGCTAAATTGGTCGTTCATCCCAAAGGTGCGCGGCATATGATTAATCCAGCCAAGCTTGAGGCTGGGGTGATTGCGGTATATGGCGAGAAATTTGTGGCTGAAATGTATGGCAAGTTAGAATCAATTGATCCAGAGCGAATTATTGTTGCCGAAGATGGCTTGGAAGTTGATTTAAATGGGCGCAGATTAATTTGTCGTGACACACCAGGGCATGCCAATCATCATAATATTATTATCGATTGTAAAGCCAATGTGATTTTCAGTGGTGATATTTTCGGGGTTGCTTATCCTGAACTAATGGTAAATGGTGCTGCATTTGCATTTCCTGCAACCACACCAGTTAATTTTGATCCGCAAAAAATGGAGCGTTCAATTGATTTAATTATGAGTTTAAAGCCTGAAGCGGTATATTTAACTCATTTTGGGCGACAAACGGAACTTACTCGATTAGCCAACGATTTAAAACGTATGGTACGCGACTATGTACAAATAGCTCTTGAGTGTGTTAATGCAGATGACGTTGTTTCTGCAATTAATTTACGCCTTCAAGAATATATGTTGAGTGAAGTATCTAAATTTGGCATAGATTTATCACCTGACAAAATACTAGGGGTAATCGGCATGGATATGCAAATTAATGCGCAAGGACTTGCGGTATGGTTGAAATCGAATGTTGTAAATAACTAAAAATGGCACTTAATTAGTGCCATCTAGTGGTTGATGAAGTTATTGTTGCCCTGTTGGCGAAATATTGCTTAATGCTGATACGGTTAATGAGTTGTAATCTGGTGTGCTTGGTATTCCTCGTACGCCAGTATAGGCAGCACTCATTTGTTTGCGCATTTCGGCTTGTGAACAAATTTGTAAATTAGCTAAATTGGCGATTAATTTACTATAGAGTTTGGCATCAATTACATTAATTTGCTGATGTAACGAGTCTATTCCTGGAGTAATTGCGGGATCGGGTTGGTCTGCCGCGTGTGAACTCCAATAATTTAGCCAATATTGTTGAACTTGTTTTGCTTGATCCATTTGAATTTGTGCAAATACCATTAGATCACTTGGGTCTAATTTATTATCTTCAGCTATTTTGCGGACGTTTGAAAGTACTTTAAGTTCAGTTGCCGCATCGTAGGGTTGTTGCTTTTGTGTGAATTTATACGCAGCAACTCCTTCCATTAGCTTAGTTCGTTGTACCATTAGATCAAAAACAGGCTCTAATTTTTTGGAATCGCATTCACTAGCAAAGCTTGTTGTGCTGATGCCAAAGGTTAAAACTAAACTAATCAGGTACTTATTGCATAATTTTAAATTAAACATTTTTACTCCAGATAAAATTATTGTGGTATTTGCTGATTATTATACACGAATTTATAATTTAATCAGGAAAAAGCTTAATTTATAACTAAATATTATTAGCTAGATTAAAAAACAGGCTATTTCGTTTTGCAGCGTTAAAAGAAGAAATTATATGTTATTAGTTATTAATGGTAAGTAATTTTAATTTAGTTGGTTATTTATAATTTTGAGTCTGATTTAGATAAGGTTAAAAATTTGGTCAAATTACTGTGGTGGCTGTTAATTCATGGTACAGCATTTGCATGGTTGGCTTAATTTGTGGTATAATCCTAACTTAGTGAGGTTAATTATCTGAGCAAAATAGCTTGTTACATAAAATATCTTAGGTGATTGCAGGCGGTTTATATAATTAACTCCTAATGTTAACATTAAGAGGAATTAAAAGATGAAATCAATTTATTCAACATTCAAATTAATTATTCAAACTATGGCTAAGGCTGGCGAGATGGAAGCTCATGCTTATCGTATCGCATCAAAAGTATCACGCCTTAGTAAACGTGATTAAGAATAAACAGACAATGCCAAAAGTCTCGAAGTTTTATCTTCGGGGCTTTTTTATTGCTCAAAACGAGTTATAGTTGACATGTATGGCTGGTTTATTATGGTTATTAGAGAGAACGCTATATGTTTTGTGGAATGCTAAAACTGGATTTAATCTAGTTAACCATAGAAATTTTTGCGTTTAAAAATATTGAATAAGTTAAAATATTGTTAATATTATAATAATTTAAAGGGCTTTATTCATGCAGAAATTAATTCAAACTTTAAAGAAAGCCGAATTACATATTCATATTGAGGGTAGTCTTGAGCCGCAAATGATGATGGATTTGGCTGTACGCAATAAAATTCAATTGCCATATGCTAACGTTAGTCAAATTGAACAAGCTTATAATTTTGAAAACTTACAGTCTTTTTTAGACTTGTATTATCGTGGAATGTCAGTTTTACAAACTGAGCAAGATTATTACGATTTGATGATGGCATATTTGCGCAAAGTGAGTGCGCAAAATGTTGTACGCGCTGAGATTTTTTTTGACCCACAGGGGCACCTCCCACGTGGTATTGCATGGTCTACATTTATGTTAGGTTTTGAGCGTGCCATTAATGATGCGCGTTTTGAATTAGGTATTGATGGGCAGTTAATTCTATGCTTTTTACGCCATCTACCTGAAAGTGACGCGTTACGTACATTTGAGGCCGCTATGGAGTACCGTGATTTATTTATTGGAGTTGGACTTGATTCCTCTGAACAGGGTTTTCCGCCACATTTGTTTAAAAATGTCTTTAGAGAAGCTAAAAATGCAGATCTGTATTTATCTGCACACGCTGGTGAAGAGGGACCAGCCGAGTATGTTTGGGAGGCTTTAGATATTTTAGGAGTTGATCGAATTGATCATGGCAATAATGCGATTACTGATCTTGAGTTAGTACGCAGAATTGCACGCGATAAAATTGCTTTAACTATGTGTCCACTTTCCAATCAACGCTTGCAATCTGTACCAGATTTGAGCTTACATCAACTTAGAGATTTTATGGATGCTGGGGTAATTGCAACCATAAACTCAGATGATCCAGCTTATTTCGGTGGCTATCTGAATGAAAACTATTTTGCTATTGCCAATGCATTAAAGTTATCTGAAATTGAAATTCGTCAGTTGGCTGAAAATAGTTTATTAGCATGCTATAAATGATTTTATCTTTTAGGGCAAATTCCTCGTAGTTAAGAAAGATTGGATACTAAGCTGTTTTTGTGGAGTAGCGCTTTTTTAGTCATGTATCAGAAGAGCTTAACCCTACTCCAAAATTTTATATTTTACAAATAAAGATAGTGGTGTGTTGACAACTATCTTTATTTGTAAATTTCTTCGTTATCTTTGGTTTCCATAACATTAAAGAGTTCAATTTGCAGCCAAGACTGGAAGCGAATAAATTGATTTCTAAATAAAATTGCAATCACTGTAGTTGCTCCAATTATTCCCCATAATAATTCAGTCCGCGGTAAGATTGGGCTGCTAATTGAGAAAATTAAGCTCATAATACTTGCGATAGCCAGCAATGGAAGTGTTTCAAAAATAACTCTCCGTGCATTGTAGGTCTGCTGTTTTAGTAGATTATCGCGAATTAATACTTCGGCCAAAATCATACTAAACGCTTTGAGTTTACGATAAGCCGCAATTAAAAATGGCAATGAAATTAGTAGTGACACGCCGCAGATTAAGCTTTTATGGAGTTGCTCATGAACGATGGCTCCATAATAGCGAACAAAAACTAAATCTAGATGGCTGGCGACAAAGACGCTGGCAATAAACACTGCTGCGACTAATGCACAATTAACAATAATTTGTGTGGTAATTTTACCAATTATTTTGACTATTAATGCGCTGTCGCCTTGCGGGTGTAAATCTGCAACCCAGTTCGTGTAGTAATGAGCTAGTTTGCTTAGAAATTTAGGGCAGCGTCTGCCAATTAAACTAGCCAATGGATTGGATAATTTAATTAGATATGGAGTTGTTAGCGTTGTTAATGCCGAGACGGCAATTGCAATTGGGTAAAGTATATTGCTGGTTACTTTGCTGCTCGCCCCAAGAGCGGCAATGATAAACGAAAATTCGCCAATTTGCGCCATGCTCATACCAACTTTTAAAGATGTTTTGCCATTTTGCCCTGAGACAAAAGTTCCTATGCTGCAACCAGCTACCTTGCCCCCAATTAGAACTAAGCTAATAATTAGAATTGGTAAATAATGATTCACTAAAATAGTTGGGTCAAACATCATTCCTATTGTCACAAAGAAAATTGCACAAAACATATCACGGAGAGGTTCGATTAAGGTCTCAATTAAATGAAGTGGGCGCGCCTCGGCAATAATTGCTCCAATCATGAAAGCACCTAGTGCAATACTATAGTTTAGCGCCAACACCATTAAGCAAATTCCAAAACACAAGCCTAGTACTGAAATTAACATCATTTCATTGCTTTTAAATTTAGCTATGTAAGCTAATAAGCGTGGAATAGTCATTAAGCCTAGTACCATGGTTACGATAATAAATAAGGATAGCTGTCCCAGTGTACTAACGATGTTGTCGCTGCTAATTGTACCAGTGGTGCTAATCCCTGATAGGATTGCAATAATCCCGATGGCAAGAATGTCTTCAACAATTAGCATACCAAAAATCATTTGGGCAAATTTATGCTGTTTAAGTTTTAATTCACTAAGCGCTTTAACGATAATAGTGGTTGAAGAAATTGCGAGCATTGCGCCAAGAAATAAGCAATCCATTTCTGACCATCCAAAGCGATGCCCGAGATTATAACCAATGAAAATCATAAGACTAGTTTCGCAGATAGCCGCAATGAATGCAGCAGCGCCAACTTTAGCAATTTTTTTCAAGCTAAACTCTAGCCCAAGTGAAAACATCAGGAAGACTACACCGAGTTCGCCCAGAGTGTTAATGATACCCTTATCTTGAATTAGCGTTGGTGTAAGATGTGGTCCAATGATGATTCCTGCTACCAAATAGCCGAGCACAACTGGCTGCTTGAAGCGGTTAAATAACAGTGTAACCATGCCTGCCACGAGCATGATTAGTGCCATATCATGAATGAAAGTGTTGCCGTGCATCAGCGTTTCAACTTAGCAAAAGCCGCAGCCATACTACTGTTATCAATGGCAGTAATCTTTTTAGGCGATGCTTGACGTGGTTGATTGTTGTTCGCTGGCATTGAGCGTGGCTTAGTTGAGCTTAATGGGATATTTAGCTTATTCAAGCCTTTCATGGTTAGAGCAATGCGTTTACGTTTTTCATCGACTTCTTCAACACGAACTTTGACGATTTGACCAACTTTAAGTACATCATTTGGATTAGCCACAAATTGATCAGCAATTGCCGAAATATGTACTAAACCATCTTGATGTACACCAATATCAATAAATGCACCAAAATTTGCAACATTGGTCACGATACCCTCAAGCTCCATTCCAATTTGTAAATCACGAATTTCATTGATACCTTCTTTGAATTGTGCAGTTTTGAATTCACCACGTGGATCGCGTCCTGGTTTGTCTAATTCTTTTAATACATCTTGAATGGTAGGTAATCCATAACCATCATTAACAAAATCGCTGGCTTTAATCGAATTAATGAGTTGACTATTACCAATTAAATTTGCAATTAATACACCATGCTTAGTAGCAATTAATTCAACTAATGGATAGCTCTCAGGATGAACCGCAGATTTATCGAGTGGATTTTTACCATCATTAATTCGGAGGAATCCTGCGCATTGTTCAAAAGTTTTTTCGCCAAGCCGCGCAACTTTAGTCAGTTGTTTACGGTTGTTGAATTTACCATTTTCATCACGGTAGGTGACAATGTTATTGGCAATCACGCTATTTAAGCCCGCCACGCGCGCTAGCAATGGCGCTGAAGCAGTATTTACATCTACGCCAACCGCATTTACGCAATCCTCAACCACATTAGCCAGACTCGTTGCTAACTTATGCTGATTTACATCATGCTGGTATTGACCAACACCAATCGATTTAGGATCAATTTTAACTAATTCAGCCAGTGGGTCTTGCAGACGTCGCGCAATAGAAACCGCACCACGCAGTGTTACATCTAATTCAGGAAATTCTTTAGCGGCAAATTCTGATGCTGAGTAAATTGATGCTCCTGCTTCTGAGACGATTACGATTTGAACACGAATATCTTTGAATTGTTGGCAAAGATCTTTGATTAATTGCTCAGTTTCACGTGAGGCGGTTCCGTTACCGATACTAATTAGTTCTACTTTATAGGTTTCACAGAGTTTTGCAATAGTTAAAATAGATTCTTCACGATTGCGCGTGAATGGATAAATCGTGCTAGTAGCAAGTAATTTTCCCGTATTGTCAATTATCGCAGCTTTAACACCAGTGCGAATACCTGGATCAAGCCCTAAAGTAGTTTTGCTACCCGCAGGTGCTTGCAATAATAAGTTATGTAAATTAGTTGCAAAAACCTTGATTGCCTCGGTGTCAGCCTGCTCACGCATAATTCCTAAGAGTTCATTCTCAAGTGATGGGTAAATTTTGGCTTTCCAGGTTAAACGTACACATTCGCGAAGCCAACTACTCGCAGCCAGGTTATCCGTAATTTCAAATTCAGTAATAATTAGTTGCTCAAAATGTGATACTTCACCACGCGCTAGTGTTTGTAATTCAGGGTATTCTATAGCGATATTTAAAAATCCTTCATTGTTACCGCGTAAAATGGCGAGCGCACGATGTGAAGGAATATTTTTAACTAATTCTTGATGAGCAAAATAATCGCTAAATTTAGTGCCTTGCTCTTCTTTTCCTGCAATTACTTTAGCGCACAAAATACCTTCATAGGTAAAACGCTCACGAAGTTTGGCAAGTAGGGCAGCATTCTCGGCAAAAACATCGAGAAGAATATAGCGTGCACCATCGAGCGCATCTTGTGGATTATTGATGTTGGCCTCTGGGTTTAAATATTGAGCGGCTAATAACAATGGTTCTTGGGCTTGGTTTTCCAGTAAACTGAGGGCTAAAGGTTCTAAACCTGCTTCTTTGGCGATCTGTGATTTAGTTCGGCGTTTGGGTTTATAAGGCAAGTATAAATCTTCTAAAGTGGTTTTATTATCCGCCGCGTAAATTTTTTGTTCTAGTTCAGGTGTTAATTTGCCTTGTTCATTGATCGATTTCAGGATAGTTTCGCGGCGTTCATCTAACTCGCGTAAATAAGTTAGTTTTTCAGCTAATAAACGTAATTGATTGTCATCTAGCCCACCAGTTATTTCTTTACGGTAGCGGGCAATAAAAGGTACCGTTGCGCCACCATCAAGCAATGATACGGTGTTTTCAACTTGGTGTTGCTGAACATTTAATAGAGTAGCTAAGCGTTTTTCAATACTTAATAACATGTCGTGTCCTTATTGTTGTGTAAGCTAAATTTATAATTTGCTTAATTTAGAATCGATATTTACGATATTTAATTTAGTGTGGCTAAGTAGATTACTACAGTCATGGCAAAAGGTATTTCTATTGTCATGCACATAACTTAGTGAAATTGGGATTTCTTTTTTGCGTGGGATAGAAGATGTCACTTGTTTAGATTGGTGCATGTTTTGTCTTTGTTATAATACAAGTAAATGAATAAAAAAAGCGACAACTCTTTAGTTATCGCTTTTTTGTTTTTAATTTTTCTATAATTAGAATTGGCGGAGTGGACGAGACTCGAACTCGCGACCCCCTGCGTGACAGGCAGGTATTCTAACCAACTGAACTACCACTCCACGTGGTGGGCGCTACAGGATTCGAACCTATGACCCTCTGCTTGTAAGG
>JACCEA010278754.1_pt1 | contig 29486 bp, 22 predicted proteins | sample 7449851 | NCBI WGS metagenome assembly JACCEA01 (sample SAMN15323453, study PRJNA562643) | freshwater metagenome | isolation source: river surface water | place: USA:Blue River Watershed | collected 2017-08-18
GGGCCTGTCATTGGTTGTACACCAACTAGTTCATTAGCAATGACTGTTGGCATTACACGTCTGATCACAGGTAGGATCACACGATTTAGGGTTGCAACGTTACCGGCGGAAGTAGCACCAGTAGTAGCAGACTCAGCCAAATACTTACGGGTATTCTCTAGAGTAGCTGCCATAACTGAACGCTTGTTACCTTGAAGGCCTTCTAATAGTGCCTCTTTAGTTTCCGACCAGCGTGACTCGAGTAGTTGTGACATTATAGTTCTCCTTAAACTTTTAGTCCCGCAAGCCTGCGGATGTCAAAAATTTCAGCGGTCTTTTCCTCACCACTGATTGGTTGTGCCTGCTTATTGCCTGTGACTTCTTTGCCTTCTGTCAGCGCCTTCTTCGCCGGTACACCACCATCCATTACAGCTGGTAGGTACTTGTCGAAAGCTGATCTTAATTTTTCAGTTTGAACTGATTCTAATAGATCGCTCATAACTGTACGCTTATCGCCACTTAGCGGACCTAACAATTCGCTCATAACTTCTTTACGAGCTGCTTGGTCGCGAGCAATGCGTAGCTGTGATTCTGTGCTTTCTACTAGTTTTTGTGCGTCTGCAACAATCTTAGCTGCTTCTTCAAGTTCTGCTTCTTTTTTAGCAACAACTTGTAAAAGTTTAGCTGTTTCAGATTTCTCATTTAGATGACTTGCAGCATATTCGCTTGCGAAGCTTTCAAAAATTCTGCGACCAAAGTCATTCTTACGAGCTGCTTCGATGTCTTCACGTAGTTGCGTCATTTCAGACTTTAGTCCTTTAGAGACTGTTTCTGAAACTAGCTGTGAAGAACGAGCGATGAATTCTTTCTTAACCTGTTCAAACTTAGCTTTGCTTTCGCGAACCAATTTAACTTTGGTTTCAGCTAGGTCTTTCTTATCAGTGTGGAATTCTGCGATTTCTTTCGCTAGTGCATCCACAATGAAAGATTCTAGTTTAGCTACATTAGCTGCAACTGTCTTGCGGTCTTCGTGTAGTTCTGCTAGTTCTTTACGTAGGTTACTAAAGACAAATGATTCCATAGCTTTGGAATCATCTTTCATCTTCTTAGCGTACTTGGCACGAGCTTCGATCAAACCTTGACGGTCTTCTGCTAGCTCTCCTAGTTCTGCTTGTAAGCGATCAGACAACATCGATTCAACGGCTTCCACCATTGCTGACTTGTCGTGTTCGTACTTTTGAGCAAACTCCTCGCGAAGTTGTGCTGTTACTTGATCACGGTTTTCTTGAATTCTGCCTTCCCAAGCGGATTCAATCTCCGATTTTATTTCTTCGGAAATCACATTGTTTTCGAACAATTGTTTAACGATGTCTAGCATTGTGATTCTCCTTGTTATTTGAGCCCTGAGATAATCTTTTTCAATGACTCTGCTAGGTATTTCTGAGCCTGTGGGTCGCCTTTAACTTCTTGTGCTATTTTAAATGCCTGATATCCACCTGTATTATTCATCAAGTGTTCATAAACTGGTGTTGGGTATGCTCCCGGGGCAGATGGTTGAGCTACTACGTCGACAGTGATAATTTCAAAACCTTGAACATTACCACTACCATCTACTTCGCCTGAGCCTCTACTACTAACACCCAACTTAACTCCCGACTCCAACATAGTCTGTACTAATTGACCCATTGGAGTTGGAAGGATTTTAAGTTTTCCGTAGCCGTTAGGACCGTCCATCCACATCTTGGTAATCATATGACTAACACGATCTAGATTGATTTTTAAATCCTGAGGGTGATCAACTTCCCCTAGCACAGAGTAACCGCCAGAGATCTGTTCATTGAGCGTCTTGACAGCCCTGCCAATTTCTTGAGAAGAATAAACACGTTGATTTGCATTTCGGATATCTCCTTGAATGCAAATCCCGTTTAGATACAGGGACTTCTTGTCCCCGCTCTCATCTCGCTCCAAGACAATCTGTGCCTGGTCGTAACTCAAATGTTCGGCTAGTGTAGTTCTCACTGTCCTGTCCTATTATCTACGACCACGGAAAAGGCTTTGCTTGTTATCAGCGGACTCTTTAGCACCTGCTTTTTCAGCGCCGTGTCCTGGTTCCTTCTTGCTGAAAGCATTACCTGCTTTGCCGCCCGGAACGTTGATATTACCAGCATTATCTTCTGTTGGCTTTTGCTTAATTAGGCTAGAACCTTTTAATTGACCCTTGTTTGCTTCAACTGGGCTAGATTCTGTGCCGCCTTTAGCGATATTAGCAGTTGTACCGCCCATATCGTTCTTACCAGCTACGATAGACTTGGTGTTAACACCGTTGTCACCTGCTGTTGGCTTACCAACTTTTTCTACGTATTCACGAACTGTTTCTAAGTCCATGTCGTCTTTCATTTCTTCGTCGTCACCCATATCGCCGCCGAAGTCGTCGCCGTGTTCACCTTGCTCAACGCCTTTTAACTCGTCAAACTTAGCTTGTAGTTCGTCGACAATTGATTCTAAGTCTTGGAATAACTCAGCTTCGTCTTTTTCTTCTGGCTCGTCGCCCATAGATGCGTCTAATTCGCCTTCTAGGTCGTCTGTAGGATCACCACCGATATCGCCTTCTTCGTCATCAGCTTCAATGGCAATATCTTCAAAGTTTTCGTCAACTTTTTCTTCGTCTTCGTCTTCTTCATCAGAAGATTCGTCAACTTTTTCTTCGTCTTCTTCTTCGTCTTTTTCTTCTTCTAGATCAAATTCTTCTTGAATTAGACCTTCGTAGATTTCACGTGAACGTGCAACAACGTACTCGTGGAATAATTCTTCAGCTTTTTGCTGTTCGTCGTTAACAAGATGCTCAAGCATCTGTTCTAAGATGTTCTTATTGGCCATGTAGATTCTCCTAATTGTCAAGGCTGTGTTTTATTTAATAATATGATGATAAAACAGTGTTAAATGGTACTTTTTTGATCAGATTGATCAGAATATATAGCTTCTGCAAATTTTTGACCGAATTCCTTGTAGGTAATGTGTGTTAGGTTAGATAAACTTGGGCCTAACTTGTCGGGTATAAATCCGCCGGGTTCTATAACTCGTATAAACTTTGTATTCTTGAAATCTTTAATTACTTTTTCAGTTTGGCTTAACCAGTTACCAAAAAATGTAGCAGCATCTGAAGATTTTTTATAGTTAAAAGTATCTGCATAAACGTTATTAAATTTTCCGTTTACACCTTGATAGTCAAACCCTAGAATGTAAACTTCCTTGTGCCCGTTAGTAGCTGCAAACCAGAGTGCAGTGGGTCCAGAACTCCAACCTTTATGCGGAACAAAAAAGTTAATATTGTTCTTCGATGTAATACCTTTATTGGAATTTGTCCAAACTTGATGCTCTTTATGCCACCCCGAAGCAATGATTTCGTTGACCATTTTTACATCAACGGCAATTAAGAAGTGAGGATTATACTCTCTGTATTGCGCATTACAACCGTAGACAGTTCCTTGAGTGGTAAGAAAATTGGCGTTAACACAAGATCTGCTAACACCATTACCGAGTACAAACGCTATATTATTCGGCTGGTGCTGCTTCTGCTGGTGTTGCATACATCTGTCTAATAAAGTTTAGTTCAGATTCCTGTTCAACCATATGAGCCTCGCTCTGCAGCCTTAGTTGATTAATTTGACGTAGAGTCAATCGAATCTTGCGGGTGTCGTCTTTTTTAACAACAGAACTATCTTTGCTATTATCGTATCTACGATCATTCGCAAAGTCGTTGTTCTTTTCATTAAAATAGAAAAATTCGTTAAGAAGCATATTGTTATTTATTATTGTATTGGTGCTTCTGCCGGAGCAGCTTCGCCGCCTTCTGCACCAGCTTGTGCTGCTGCGGCCATATCCGGCGGTGCTTCAGCAGATTGTGCTGCTGCGTCTGCTGCAAGTCCTCCAGATGATACTCCGATAGATCTTAGATCTTGAGCAGAATCGTTAACTGGTTTGAGAGTCGCACCATTTTCTTCTCTCCATAGACGCTCGTTTTCTTTGATTTCTTCTTCTGTAAGTCCAAGGAAACGCTTCATAGCAAAACGTTTGCTTAGGTGAGGAATTTGAACAACTTGTCCAAATGTTGCTGCTCTAGCTGTGTCGAGTTCACTCTGACGATAAGCAGCAAAGTTTTGTGGTTGATTGAACTTTAATTCAAATAGTCCAGAGTCAATATTAATACCCTGGCTATCTAACCAAATTTTAAATTCTAAGTCAAATGTTTCGACTAACATAGACTGTAGACGCTTACAGTATTCGTTAAAACGTAATTCTTGAATATAAGCAGTACCTACTTTACCATCAGCCATTGTGTTAGGCTGTTCGTCAATGGCAGTAGGAAGGTAGCTAGCAGGTATACGCAAAGCCCTAAAGAGCTTGTTAGTAAAATAACGTAGGTCAGTAATTTCGCCAAGGTTAGTACCTCCTGGTAGTGTTTCAACTTTACTACCGCGACCTTCTGCTGTTTGAGGGAAGAAGTAATCTTCGTTAACACTTAATGGATTGTAACTAGCGTCGATAACGTTAGCTCCGCCGCCAGTGGCGCTAGGAATACGTCTTTGTTGAATTTCGTTTTTAACACGTTCAACAAAGCTCATAGCCATATGTGCTGGCATATTACCTACGTCAACATAGAAAATTCTACGCTCTGGCGCACGTTGTATACGATAGATAATGATAGCATCTTCAAGCAATTCTTTTTGCTTGTAGACTTTAAAAACTGATTCTAGTAATGAATTGCCAAACGGATAATTGTTGTCTAAGCCTTCACTTAAACTAATATGAATAACATTCTTTGCGTCTACAGCAATTTCGTTAGTTTGATTTTGAAATCTAGTTCCTGGCGACTGTGCTGCTGCCCCAACCATACCACGTCCAAACCCGCCACCTGTTGTATATGAGCTAGTTCCGCTTGGAGCAGTATTAGTTGTTCCGTGAGGAGTAACCGCAATCATTTCTTTAAAATTAAAGTTAATATCTTTGATTACATACTGCTCTGGAATTTTTCCTTCGCTTTCGTTAACAATAATTTTTGTAACTTTGGCTGCATCAACAAACAACCATTTTTTAGTTTGAGGATCTCGAATAAAGAAACAGTCACCGTACTTGAAAGCATTTCTTACAATACGGAAAATACGAGTTTCAAACTGTTGTTGTTTAGCCCACTTTTGTAGACTTTCTTTAATAATCTTTACTTCAGTTGAAGTTGGGGATCCTTTAAAACTAATATTAAAAGGAGTCAAATTTTCTTTGTCTTTTTGTGTACAAAATTCTGCAAGAATATCTAGAGCAGCATTTACCTCACTGTCCATATCCATTGTATCGTACTGCATATAACGCTCAACGCGGTTTGGCGCACCAGCATACACGTCTGGTAAGAACGAACTATAGTTTGCTCGTGCTGGTCCAGGACGACCATTGCGACCGTTAATTGGACTCGATGCACTTGCATTGTCTATGTTAACAGGGGTAAAATATTTTTTCCAACTCATTGTTTATTGTTACTTAGGCAGCGAAACCCTGGAAAACATCACCGGTATGGCTTTGTTGTACAGTAAGTTGTTTTTCGTTGACTTCGTGAACACCTTTATTAATTTTGATAAGTTGATCCATCTTAGTATTTAAGCTAGCCAACAAGGATTCTGCACTTTCTTGAGTTGGTGCAGGACCTTTCTTTTCATCTTCTTTGGTTTTCTCTTGCGCTTCAGCTTTGGCTTTTTCAACTGCCTTGGCCTTTTCTTCAGCTTTGTTTTCTATTTCTTTTTTGGTAGTTTCTGCTTCGGCAGTTTTTGCACCTTCTGGATTTTTAATAAATGCACTCTTTTGCTGTTGGGCGTATCCTACCAACAATTGAGTATTATCTTCGTAGTTTAATTCAGCTTTGGCTTCTTTAGCTTTCTTGTCTTTAGCGTTAGCTTCTTCTTGCTGTTTGACTCCGGTTTTCTTAGCATCTAATAATTTCTTATCGACTGTTGCGTGGACTTGAGCTCTTTGAACTTCTTTAGTTTCGTATCCACGCTTCTCTGCTGTAACTGCACGTTCTTGATCTCTAGCTTTTTCTTTTTCGTCTAGTTCTTTTCTACGTTTTTCACGCTCTTCTGCTCTTAGTTTTGCTTCATCGGCAGAAATACCACCAAACGAGTTTGGCAATTTCTTTCTGATGGCGTCAACAACATCCATCATATTCAATGCGAATCTTTCAAGGTTGTCTTTTAACGCTTCAAATGCTGAGCCCAAAGTCCATCCGTTTTTGTATAACGCATAGAATATTGCTACTACTGCTGTAATTGCAACGATGATTCCAAGCATAGGAGCACTAAGGCCTAGAGCTGCTGCGGCAGCGCCCCAAGTCGCTGTTATGTTAGCCATTAACGCTGCAAGTAATCCGCCTCTAGATGCTAACTCCGCTGTGTTTGCTGTGGCCTTTAACCATTCTTGAGCTGTTGTAAATGCTTTAGCAACTCCATAGGCTAGTAATCCTGCGCCAAGTCCTGCTAGAATAGGCACTAGGTTATCTAAGACAAATCCAGCTACAGCTGATAAAGCTGGCAAGACATAGTCGTTGATTACTCCGCCGACAGTCTCAATTATAGGCATTAAATCCATAAACGCAGGAACAACGTGATCTAAAATAAAGTTACCTATTGTTTCTACAGCTGGCTTTAATAATCCTAGCATCCAAGTTCCAACTTCAGTTATTACTGCCGAGAACAAATTAAAAGCAGGAACAACATATTTCATTGTTAGGTCAGCGAGAACAGTGAATGCTTCCATCATTAGATTTAAGATGCCGCTGTTTGCCAACACCATTTGGAAACTATTGCTTACTTCTGCAATGTTTTGTTTGGCTTTTTCTAATGCTGCCGCCTGTGCTTGTTGAGCTTTTTCTTGTTCAGTTAGAGCTTTTTCTTTACCGTTGATATCTCTCTTAGCTAGTTCAGCTAGTCCAATATAAGTCTGTCCAAACTGTTGACTGTTATACAAGGCCTGTGTTTTAGCATCTTCGGATTGTGCTGCTATCTTAGCTTCTGCAATAGCGCCTTTATAGGCATTGTCGTAACTCTGTTGAGTAAGTTTTCCGCCACCTCTAATGACGTTACCCATTCTCATAACTTCTTGAGCAGTTCCGCCCATCTGTTGGTTGAACATAATAGCTGCTTCAGATGTAATGTTACCGGTAGCAATCATATCTTTGACAGCTTCTTGTTGTTCTTTAGGGAACTGGCTGATGAAGTTATTCATCATCTTTTGCTGATCGGCATCAAGTCCCGCAATGGCTGCACGGAATTGAGCATCCTTCATTCTTGCTTCTTGTTCTTTTTGTATCTCTGCTCTATTCTGACCAGTGATCTTTGCTAGAGCATCAAGTTCTTTTAGGTATTGTCCAGCTCCGGCTGCAAGTTCTTTAGTTGATTTATTTTGTAAAGCACCGTTGGCATTATACATTTTAATGTAGTTTGCCATACCTTGATTTACTTGTTCAGTTGTATAGCCTAGACCGTAGAGCTGTGCGCCAATACCACTGTTTCTAATGTCTTTGGCCATTCCAGCAAAACGTTTAGCACCTTCTTCAGTTGTGCCCCCTAAGGTCATTAATGCTTCACTATTCTGAGCAATTAAAGAACCAAACTTGTCCATAGTCATACCAGCGGCTGATGCTGCCGATGCTAGACCGTTAATACTGTTTCCAAATGTTGCGCCGCCTGCTGCTGCCGATTGGTAGGCACCTAGAGTCTTGTCTGCTGCTCCTGCTACTGCGGCAAATATTCCGCCAAGCACAGGAATTCCAGAAAGTGCTCCGGCAGCTCCGGCAAATGTATCACCTGCGTCAGCAAAGTTTTTAATAAGTCCAGTAGTGTGCTGTCCAAGTTTTAAGAATCCACCACCTACCATTTGCATAGGTCTGATAATAGATCCAACTGCTTGACCTAGCTTTTCCATCCTTCCGGCGCTTTTTCCACCTTCTTTTCCACCGTCGTCTTTGCCGTCACCCTTGCCTTTGCCTTTTTCTTCAGGACCGGCTTTACCGCCCTTCTTATAACCGCCACCGGCTCCTTCGTTAATTGCTTTTAATATCTCGCGAAGAGTCGATTCCGTGGCCGCATTTTTGGCTTCAACTACGCCAATATTTGGTATATCAATCATTACAGCGGCCATAGATTATTTTTTTCCTGGAAAAATACGCATATAAATACACATAGATAATTATATTTATCGGAGAAAAAATGAGTGATCACGCAAATGCACCGCTAAGTGCAAAGAAAAATCCACTAGCAAATTACTTTAGACAACCTAAGATCTATGTTACACTACCGTCAAAAGGTAGATTCTACCCAGACGGATCATTAGATGTCAGCGACACCGGCGAATATCCTGTGTATGCTATGACTGCCAAGGACGAACTAATGTTCAAAACTCCTGACGCATTGTTAAGTGGTCAAAGCACTGTAGAAGTTATTAAGAGCTGTATTCCTGCTATTTTAGATCCGTGGAAGATGCCAGCAATTGATCTAGACTTTGCGTTAATTGCTATCCGTATTGCTACCTACGGTGAAAAAATGGAAATTGGTGCTAACTGTCCTCATTGCAATCACGAAAACTCCTACGATGTAGATCTTACAGCTTGGCTAAATCTTTTCAGTCAGTTTGAATACCAAGACACAATTTTTGTTGATCCATTAGAAATTAACATTAGACCTTACACTTACCAAGAAGTAACAAAGACTCAACTCAAAGGTCTAGAGCAACAGAAAATTTTTAACATCATCAATGACGAGTCAATGAGCGACGAAGTTAAAATTGAAAAGTTTGGAGAGAGCTTTGTTAAGATTACTCAACTTACAGTTGATGTTATTGCAAATTGCATTTCAAGAATTTCTACACCAGAAGGTGATGTTGCTGACAAAGCATTGATTGTAGAGTTTATTAATAACTGTTCTAAGGATGTCTTTGAACATATTTCAAAGCACATTTCTCAACTTAAAGAACAGATCGAAATGAAAGCTCCGAACGTACAGTGTGAAGAATGCAACAAAACATTTGATGTTCCTATCACAATGGATCAAGCAAATTTTTTCGGAAACAGATCTTAAGCCTGCCCTTGCCTGAGATCATAGAGCTTTCTAAAAAGATGGACAAGGAAGCTAGGGCTATAAAGAAAGACATTTTTAAAATGTGTTGGTACATGAGAGGTCTTTCTTACAGCGAAGGTATGAATTTAAGTTTTGAAGAAAGAGAAATTGTATCTGAAATAATTAAAGAGAACTTAGAAACTACTAAAAAGACAGGTTTAAATTTCTTTTAAAGATTATTAATTAAATTAGTTAACAAAGTTTTTTGATAATCAGTTAACTGTTTAGATTGATATGCAGCTTTGATTGCTATCATAACTTCATTAGGATCGTCATCGATCCTAATTTTTTGACCTGCAACTTTTGCTCGTAATGATTTTAAAGCCTGCACATCGTCCGGATACAATTGAGTTCCGCTGAGTGCGTGTGCTAAAGCAGCTTTTTCTAAATGAGGTTTAACTGAAGTAGTTGGTCTTAGATTGTCGTCTTTAGACTTTTTTGATTTTTCAAACCACTTAGAAGGAGTAAAAATTTTATCAACAAAGTCTGCACCCGTTTTAAAATTTTTACTGCTGAGCTTTTTAATATTGCTCAAATCTCCTTCAACTACTACTTCAGATATTCTCATTTGAAAACTCTAAATTCACCTTTAGCTAAACTTTGCTCAAACATTTTTTGTTTGTTAACTTGGACTTTACGTGCAAGCATTTCTTCTAAGCTAGTTCCTGGACGAACAATACTATCTGTAAAGTTACCCATTAATCGATTTCTATCTGCATCAATTTCAGCCTGAGTTAGAGCTGCTGCTGGTGCTGGTTCTCCTGCTGCGGCTGCTTTTTTAGCAGCACGTTGTTGGCGCTTTTTAATAGCACCAGGAGTTTGACTTTGTTGTCCTGCAACTTTACCACCACCTTGTGTTCTACCTGCTGGCGCTGCTGCTGGTTGTGCAGCAGGTTCGGCTGCTGGTGCTGCTTGAGCAGCTGGTTCTTGTGCTGGTGCTGCTGTCGGAGCTGCCTGTGCCGCTGGTTCAGCAGCTGGAGCGGCTTGAGCTGCAGGTGTTGCTGCCGCCGGAGCTGCTGCTGCTGGTTCTTGTGCTGGTGCTGCTGCCGGAGCAGCCGCTTGTTTGCCTGCTGCGGCTTTCTTTTGAGGTTGTGCAGCACCTTGCTGAGGCAACTCTTTTTGTAACAACTTAAGAATATTTTGTTTGCCTTTCTGATCTAATTTTGCTACAGCATCTTGAGCAGCTTTATAAGGTGTTCCCGCTTTTGCTGAAGCAGCTTGGTCGGCCGCCGCTGGTTCTGCACCCGCTGCTGGTTGTTCTGCTCCGCCTGCTGCTGGCGCTGCTGCCTTTTGTTGTGCAGCTGGAGCACCTTGTGCTGCTGGTTGAGATTGTTGACCGCCAAGTCCTTTCTTTAGACCTGCCATAAATCCGCCACCTTGAGCTGGTTGTTCTGCTCCGCCTGCAGGTGCTGCTGTTTGACTACCTGCTGCTGGTGCAGGTGTTGTGCCTGCTGCGGGTTGTGTTCCTGCGGCAGCTGGTTCGCCATCGCCTGCGACGGTAGCTTTACCTGCTTGGAATCCTTTCTTAACAGCTTTACCAATTCCGGCAATACCGCCTGCTACTGCTCCGACGCCTTTGGCCAAGCCACCGACACCTTTGCCAATAGCAGTACCTAAGCTGCCCATAGGGCCTTCGTCTAATTGTACTTGACTTTCTGTTAATAGTTCGTTGATTTTCATATCATGCGGTTCCTAATTGTTTGGTAATGTGCTGCATTAATCTTTGTTTATCTTTTTTAGTCAAAGATTTAATTAATTTTTCAACTTCTGAGTAGTCAGCTGCTGCTGGTTCAGAACTGATTTTTAGATCTGTATAGACCTGATCAATTACAGATTGATCAATGCCGCCATAGTTTAGTAAAAATTGTTTTAGCTGTTCAGAATCTGTGGGCGATCCTTCTAGCTTCCAAGCAGCTAACAGCTTTGCTGATGTTACTTTTTCTGTGGCCTGCTTGCCAGCCCAGTTAGCACCTTTGGCCACTGCGCCTGCAACCTTGCCTGCACCTGCTTTGAGTTTGTCCATAAAACCAGCTTCAGTTAATACTCGTGTAAAGATCATATAGACTTGACCTTCGCTTAGAGGACGAGTTTGAACATAGTAACTTTCTTTTGTTGGCTCAGCTACCGGCTTGCCTTGTTTGTCGTAGCCAGCTGCTCCAGTGGCTGCACCTTGTGCTGCCGCAGTCAATCCTGAGAACAAATCCTGTAGCTTTCTAACTGGCTCGCTAGGATCTTCAGTGCCCATAGCTTGATAAGTTGCTTGGGTAATCTTACTAGCAAAGTCTTGAGCTTGTCCAAACGCTTCTCTAGCGCCTTCAAAGTCGCCGGCATTCCATTGTTGTGCAGCACCGCTCCACATCTTGTTAAACTGGCCTAACTGTTCTTTAGTTCCAACAATGTGTGCGTCACGGAATATGTTTGGAAGTCCGTTACCAATGTTTTCTTGATAAAATTGTGAAAAGCCTTGAACTGGAATTGGATTAAAGTATTCGTAGGCCGATGTAATCATCTTGCCTACAGCTTCCATACTCTTGCCAGCTAGCCAACCAACTGCGGCTGCTTTCAAACCTTTGCCAATGGCTGTGCTAAGTTTTTCACCTTTGAGTAATTCTGTAGCACCTTTTAGTACTTGACCAGCGATAGCACCGCCAACAGGTCCAGCTGCTAATGAAGCTATGGCTGTTAGCACACCAATAACTGCTGCTGTCTTGCCAGGATTCTGTTCAACCCAAATAGCAAGATTAGAAATTCCATCTAGAAGTTTGCTGTCTGGGAACTTTTGATTGATTTTTGCTTTAAGATCTTCAAACTTTTGATCAAATGCCTTAACTGGTGCTGTGTCTTGTAACTTAGCACCTAGCTTATTAATAATTTCGTTGGCCTTTTTAGCAACATCTACACCTGCACCAACTACTGTACGGTTGTTGCCACCTGCAACTGATTGCTTTTCAACGGCACCAAATATCTGTTTGATTTGATCAGCAGTTAGTGATGCTTCAATTAGGGGCATTAATTCACGATAAACGCCCTCTACAACATATTGCTGTTGCCTAGTTAAGCCATCGCAAGATTCTCTAAGAATATTCCTAGAGCTGTTCATATGTTGTTCGATAAGAAGGGTATTATCGGAAAGTGTAGTTAATTTCATAGTTACTCGTTGAAGTATTAGTTATTTATTTTAATAACGAGCTAACGCTCGTTTGTGTTTTCGCTGTCGCTCAACACATTTTTTCTTTTTTCTAATTATGTACAAGTGATATGCAGTGTTTTGCGCGAAGCGCAAATTTAATATTATCCAGATTCTAATGGTCACACTAAGCCCGTTTCCGGGCTAAGAGAACATTATCCGAGTTCGGCAAGTCACACAGCGTTATGGCATTACAGAGGCGGTCGTCCGGTACCTCGAGCCACGTCTTATTACGACGGCGGTTAACAAAAATACGCTATCATCTTTGTTAACGTGCAGGTTTTCCCTGCTCATTTCGCCTTTTTATCCTTTTCAAACAGCAAAATCGCAGGGCTTAGGTAGCGATCTTCATCCAAATGGGTAGTTGCTGAGTACCACTGCGGCGTGGAATTCCGTCCCTGTGACCAAGGTTGACCAGGTTTAGAGCGCACGAACTTAGGCCTGCGCTAGCTTTTAACCGCGTTATTTTGCCTGTGATTGTTCTAAAAGACGTTGTCTGAGTATGTTTGAACCGCCTACTCTAACGTTAATAATACCGTTATAGTATTCGTCAGTTTCTAAAACTCTACGTTCAAACTGCTCTCTTGCCTCGAGATATGACATTTCTGCCTTGGATTTACAAAGATAAAGGATTTCTCTAGTGAAGTTTGCCGGGCCTAATGCTTGGACGTCTGCGTTTAACCTATCAGATGAACCCCAGTAGTCACGCCAATCGCTTTCTACTGTACTTCTTCTTTTAAGTTTTTTGCCTTTGAGTGGTGGTTTCGTGCGTTTAAACTGTGCTAGTTTCTTGCCTATGTACTTCTGCCCGGTCTGTAGATTCGTAATGAGATAAACAAAGCCGATATAGCCTTCAGGTATTTCTTCTACTGGTTGATTTTGATACGTCCATTGCACTCACTTAGTTACCTTGGGCGGTCTACCTACCATACCTTTTCTGGCTTGCTTACGTGCCTCTCGCTTTTCTTGTATTTCAACTCGCCTTTTACTTGCCTCATTTCTTATTTCTGATAGCCAATACCGTGCCTTAATGCCTGCCTCGTCGCTGCCTTTGTATTCAAATCTAGTTTGCCACTTAAAGTATTCCTGAAAAGCGGCAATCATCTTATCGTGGCTGTCTGTTGCCATTAGCCTACAATCTCTACATCATTGGAGTAGCTAGTGAAACCGTTTTCCTTAACTACTTTTAGTACGTGATTTACACGACTTGTTAGATCATCACGGTGTGAAATTAAGAATACATTCTTATCACGCTCACGGGTCATACGCTTTAGTACACCAATTGAGCTTTCTACCCCGGAAGAATCCATACCGCTATCAACTAATTCGTCGATGAACAGTAGATTTATGCTTTGGTATAGGTTTTCCCATACGTCTCTAAATGCCCAAGACAGGCTTAAAATGAGTCTATTTCGTTCGCCTCTGCTGAGGTTATCGAAGTCTAAGTCCTGTCCTAATTGTGTAATAACCACGGTTAAATCGTTCTGAAATTCCACGGTATGTGGTAAACCAATCTTGTCTAGATAGTAGGTTAACCGTTGATTTAAGAACGCTAGGTTTTGATCAATAATACGTTTGCGTACAAAACTGTCTTTATTTGTTAGAAGTTTGTGTAAGAATTCCTGGTGATCCTTTACACGGGTTAGTTCGTTAACAGCATCCCAGTTGATTTCTTGTACCGCAGTATTTTTAAGTTCAGAAATTTGTTCATCATAGGGATTGTCCTCGGCAGCTTTAATAGCAAGATCACGCTCTAACCCTTCTAATGTATTTTTATGGTTAAGCGCATCTTCTAAACTGTCATAGGTGACCTTAGGACAATCACCTAGATCACCTAAAAGTGCTAATGCTTCATTGAGCGTAGACAATTCTTCAAGGTGTTCGTTAATTGAACCTTTGCTTTCTTCAACTTGCTGAGCTTTAGCAGTAATCATTTCGTCGTGTTTACTGTCGTGTAACTCTTGACCGCAAGAATGACACTTGTGATCTGCAAGGCTAACAAGTTCCTTCTCTAATTTAGATAAAACTTTTTGTTCTTTTTCTAAAGCCGCTGTTTGTTTTGCAATTAGAGAATTGAGACTGTCTTTTTCTTTTTTGGTTTTAGTCCATTCAACTAGAGCTCGTTGATTAGTAATCTCGGTATCAATATCGATGTCGCTTAATCTGTCAATACTCTTGAGCAAGTTCTCTAACGAAGTCTCTTTATTATCATTCCAGAGGCGTTGTTTACGCTCTAACGCCTCGATGCTTTGTTGAATACGTTCGTTGCTAGCTTTAATAGTTTCAATTCTAGTATTTTCAGATGCAATAGCGTCCTTAGAAATCTTAATAGACTCTTTAAGTGCTTCTGCTTTTTCTGAAAGTATAGTAATACCTAACAACTGTTCAATGATAGCACGTTGATCTCCAGCTTTCATTGAAAGGAACGGCTCAGTATAGGTATTCAATGCCACTAAATGTTTAAACATTTCGTGGCTCATACCAAATACTTCTTCGATAGCCTTTTGTGTTTCTCTAGAGTCGCCCTGGCTTTCGTCAAGATCTTTAAGTTCTTGCTCTTGACCGTTGATGCTAAATTTTAAAATGTTAGGTTTACGACCACGTTCGATGTGATATTCTTGTCCGTCTTTGTCAAAAGTAACAGTACACAACATTCCTTTGGAGTTAATCTTGTTAATAAGATTATCTCTCTTGATGTTGGTTAGGGCTTGACCGTAGATAGCATAGCTTAGTCCATTAATGATTGTTGTTTTACCTGTACCATTGCGAGCACCAGAATCATCACCTCCTAGATCTAGATTTTCACCAAGTACTAAGGTTAACTGTCCGCGGTCAAAGTCGATAGCCTGGGTTTGATTGCCCACGCTCATAAAGTTTCTTACTGTTAGGTTTTTGATTTTAATCATAGTTCGTTATAAATGTCCAACAATAATTTTTTGTCGTATGTTTCGCTTTCGATAGCATTGATTTGATTCATCACGATAGTGTCAACGCTTTCAAAGTTAATGTCAATTGGCGTAGAATTTGATTCTACTTCGACTTTTTCTGGAATCAGCATAAGCTCACGCAGATTATACTGCGGCATAAACTGTTCTTTAATAAAGTTTGCTTCTTCGAAAGTTATGGGCAAGTCAATAGTTACACGACAGTGCATCTTGTCTCGCAATAGCTTTTCGGGAGTATCGATAATTTGACTTAGTTTATAAGTTCTATAAACAGGCTGTCCTGGCCAAGTTTTAAACTCTGGATCTTTACCCCAGTCTAGAATCATCATACCACGTTCGTCGTCGCCTGCGTCAGCATAGTTATGAGGAAAAGCATTGCCGATATAGACAATTTTTCCTTTTTGTTGACGTTTGTGAAAGTGTCCTGAGAAAATATAGTCTTGGTGTTCGAAATGAGTGCTTTGTAATTGACCGTGATCGGGCATTTGTACCATAGCATTCATATAAAAGTGAGGAAGCTCTAAGTGACCAAAGATATATTTGCTTTTGATCTTAGGAACTTTTTGCCATTCATCACCTACTAGCCAAGGCATAATTGTAACGTTGCCTTCTGTAAAGATTTCTCTAATAGGAACTACGTTAGGAAACAGGCGCATAAACTCAACAGAGTTAATTTCACGTTTGTCTTTGTAGAACAGGTCGTGATTACCTAAGATGAAATACACTTTTTCAAAGTTATTGCTTAGGCGTTCTAAGTTAGACAATGTATAATTCATTGTACTAACATCAGTACTAGCACGATTATGATGCCAGTCGCCTAGGAAGATTGCGGTTTCACAACCTTGCCGTTTGGCTTCTTCGCAGAACCATATAACAAATTCTTCGCAATCGATGTTATGTGTTCTGCTACCGCTTTTAAGTCCAAAGTGAATGTCTGTAAAACAGGCTGCTTTCTTAAATAGATTCATATGACTAGTTTAAGGTAATTTCTTTTAAAGGTCAATCCCAATCGCCACTATCGATAGTAATTGGAGCAGTATTAGCACCACTACTTCCGCCGTTTTGTCGAGTCCAACTAGGATTCATTCCATTCATTTCAAGAATGTCATCTCGAATATTTTGATTACGCTTCTCAATATTAATGATTCTAACAAAGGAGTTAGTGACTGCGGCTGTGTAATAGGCAAATGGATTGTCTGATTTGCTTTCATCGAACTGTAGACCAATTTGAGTTAGCTGAAGAATGGCTTGGCCTTTCATTTCGTCATTGTAGGTATAACCACGAACGTTGCCTCGAGTAGCATAACGGTCACAGAGCTTCAAGAACATACGTGCAAGATTGTTAGTCATTTGCCCGTGTTCTTTGTTAAACTTACCCGTTTTAAGACCGCCTTGCCAATGACTCTTGCCAACTAAAATTAGTTCATCATTGTCATCAAATTTCCAGTGTTGGAAAGGAGGAAAGTTAACTTTCTCGTGACTATCGGCAGTATTTTTAAGAGTCTTTTTACGTCCGGGTGCTAGCGGAATATGGTCAAATGTCATAACACGGAATACTAAGTCGTGTTTGTCAATTTTCTTGTAATCTATTTCAAATTCTTTAGCAGGAATTTTTTTACCCTGCGCTAACATAGCTGCTTCGTGATTTTCTTTAGCTAGTCTTGCTGCTCGGTTACGTTTTGCTTCTGCAATTGTCCGGATATTAATTTTTTCTAAGCTAGGAACAATTAAGTCGTAATTGCTGTATTCTGGTTTAGTAAAGCTACAGTAGGTGTTTTTACTAAGGTGTATTTCTTTTAACAGATCCTTGTTTGTTAAGTATTTTATCTTAGGTACGGTTGTGTTCATTTAATCTGAATTCTCCTATTTAAATAATAATAGCACATTTTTAGTAAAATAAATAGAGTATAACATTAGGAATATACTCAAAATGCCACTATCTATCAACCCAATTGCTCAGTTAGTTTCTTCGGTATCAAGCTCGATATCCCAAGCAACTAATCAAGCTCAGGCTACTTTACCACAGGTTGGTGATGCGTTAACCAAGGCCAATTTAGATTCAAAAATTTCGCAACTAAGCGGAGGTCTTAACAGCGGCTTAAACGGACTAGCTTCTGGAGCTGATTCGTTATTGGCCGGAGCTAAATCTGCAATTGGTGGTGTGTCTGGAGTAGCGACAAGCATTCCCGGTGTCTCTGGAGCCCTTGGTAGCTTACAAAGTGCAGTTGGTAGCACTAGTAATATTGCTGCTGATATTTCGGGCGGTATAAACAAATTAACCGGCGGGAATTTAGCCGGTGGATTATCTAGCCTTGCTGGTGCAGTATCAAAGAGTGCAGGTATGCTTAACAATATTCTCAGCCTCGGTAGAGGAGCTAATCTTCCTAGTGGCGGTGAATTATTTTTAAAACAAGGTACTCCGATTCAATTGTTCCCAGGTACTAAAGGGGATTGGAGAGTAAGGATTAATTGCCAGTGGAATATTTTCAACTCACCTTTATTTAAACTTTTAGAAAACACCGGCGGTGTTGTTTGGCCCTACAACCCAAACATTACGGTATCTACCAAAGCTGACTATTCAACAATTAGCACGGTACACAGTAACTATCAAATGTATGGTTACAAAAACAGCACAGTTGAAGATATTCAAATTTCTGGTGACTTTACCTGCGAAACAGAAACCGATGCTGCTTATTGGATTGCCGCTACTACATTCTTTAAAACAGCAACTAAGATGTTCTTTGGTGAAGGAGCACTTGCTGGTAATCCTCCGTTAGTCTGTAACTTAACTGGATATGGATCTAGTGTATTTGACAAGGTTCCTGTAATTATAAAATCTTTTTCAGTAGATCTTAAAGAAGATGTAAACTACATTAACTGCAATGCGTTTGGAACTAACACTTGGGTTCCTGTAGTTAGCACAATCTCAGTTACAGTTGCACCGATTTACAACCGACGCAGACAAAGAAAGTTCAGCCTCGAACAATACTCAAGAGGAACTCCGTCAAGCGGCGTAGGATATATCTAATATGGCACAATACAGTCAATCAAGCCCTTGGGCAAATACTCCGCAAAATAATCTCTACTTAGAACTTTTAGAGATTAGACCAGTACCTGCAGAAGCAGATGATTTTAGATATGTAATCGAAAGTCAATACACACACCGTCCTGACTTGTTGGCCTATGACTTGTATGGTAATCCTAAACTATGGTGGGTATTTGTACAAAGAAACCTCAATGTAATTAAAGACCCAATTTACGATTTTGAACCGGGCACTGTGATCTACATTCCAAAAAAATCTAACTTAGAAAAGTTTTTAGGAGTCTAAGGTGTTTAGAGATCTTGGAAAAGCATTATCTGATATTGTTAAACCAGACGGCTCTGGAATTTTAAATGCCCCAGCGAGTCTGTCATTGCCTAAAGGCAGTGCATCTATTGTTACTGGACTTGTTTCGGGTAAAGCAACTGATCTTATTAAAGGCGGAGTTTCATCTGTATTATCGAAGGCAGGAGTATTCAATCAGAGTTCAACCGAGCCACCAAACATTATAAAAAACCCAATGGAGAATTTTGCACATTATTCTCCTATGTGGACGTTTGCCTGCTTAGAACCTAAACAATTTAATAATCCTCTTTCTTACAGAAAAAGCCCAGCCGAACTCAAGCACGTAGTTTTTGCATCAGGCGGAAGATTCGATAGTCAGCGTGTTAATACTGCTCACGGGGCACCTGAATATTATATTAACAATTTTGTAATGCAGACTGCAATATCTGCTAGTGTCAAAACAGGAAACTCGAACGCTTTTAAATTTACCTGGGATATTATTGAACCTCACAGTATGGGGTTATTATTACAGAGTATGCAAAACGCTGCTATCAAAGCAGGTTATAACAATTACCTAAATAATTGTCCTTTTGTTTTGCGTTTGGACTTTATGGGATATGACGAAGATGGTCGCATATTAACCTCGATCAAACCTAAGTTTTGGGTAGTAGCATTGACTAAAGTTACTTTCTCTGTAAACGAAAACGGAAGCGTGTATAAAGTCGAAGCAGTGCCAATGAGCCACAAGGGTTTCTCTGACATTACTAACATTGTCTATACCGATGTTAAACTAGCTTGTTCGGAAACAGGACCTGATGCAGGTACTGTAAAAGATTTATTAGTGACTGGCGAAAAAAGTTTGTGTGCTTACCTTAATGACCTTGAAGAAAAATATTTAAAAGAAGGCCAGATTAAAGTTAAAGATCAATATGTGATTGAGTTCCCTCAGTCATCTGATGAATTTTTAAATGCATCACCTGTTCCTGGAACAGAAAGAAAAGCAACACTAAATCCAAACGAAAAAGATAAAGTTACTGTAGCGGGAAAAAATGTTGCAGTATCTTTAGAGTTTGGTAAAAACGATATTGGTGCTGCCGACTTTGGTTTTGATCAAAGCTCGGGCGGTACATATCCTTTTGCCCGCCACGGCGATAAAGTAGATCCAAAAACTGGTGTAGTTGAACGAGACAGGATGCAGATCAATCCTAAGACTAGAGTGTTTCAATTTACACAAAAGCAAAGTTTAACCTCAATTATAAACCAAGTTATTTTAAATTCGGTCTATGCTAAAAAAGCTATCGATCCTAAAAACCTTACCCCAGAAGGATTTATTAAATGGTGGAGAATTGACGTACAAATTCAGTTGTTGGAATTAGATCCTATTATTGGAGAATATGCACAAAAGTTTATTTTCCGAGTTGTGCCATACCTAGTACACCATACAATTTTTAGTCCTCCTACAGCGGCGCCGATTGGCTACGATGAAATTAAAAAACAGATCTGCAAACAGTATAACTACATCTATACTGGACAAAACGTAGACGTATTAAAGTTTGATATTCAAATTAACAATTTGTTCTTCACTGGAAAAAATACTAGTTCGGAACAAAAAAGCGGCGCAGTTTCTAACCAAGACCAAAAAGGTGTAGCCACTGATAAAGTTAGAGGAGCTAAAACAACTGAAGGTGCTGCTCCAACTGCACAACAAGCAACAATGGGTCGATCTAGAATTAAGAAAGATCCAGCAACGTTGAATACTATTGCCGGCGGTAATTCAGATAAAGATACCGAACAGAAAGTTGCAGAAGCTTTCCATAAATCTTTTATTACGGCCGGTAGTGGAGATTTAGTTAACGTTGATTTAGAAATTGTAGGCGATCCTTATTGGCTTATTGACAGTGGAATATCAAATTATTTTTCTAGACAAAGTAATCAAAGTAAGTTGTTAACTGAAGACGGTACAATGAATTATGAAGGCGGAAATGTTTTCATATATCTAACGTTTAGAACCCCGTCGGATATCGATGAAGCTACTGGTTTGTACCAATGGCCTCAAGGCGGAAAAGAAAGTCCGTTTAGTGGAATATACAGAGTTACACAATGTGAAAACTCTTTCAACGACGGATTGTTTAAACAAAAATTAAAGTGTGTTAGACAACCTGGTCAAAGTCAAGACTATGGTAAACAGAATCCTAACGCTATTGGTAACCTTGCTATTGATAAACTCAAATCGTTGGCAACTAGTGTTACTAAAGAAATTAAAGACAAAGTTACTCCTGCTTCAGAACCTCCTAAACAGGTAATTAGCGGGGGAGAAGGCGAATAATGGCACAAGAAAAAAGATCATCGTATAGTGCAAGAGAAGGCACAAGATTAGAAAATGGACCTTTCCTAGCAAGGGTAGTAAGTCACCTTGATCCTAGTTTTATGGGAAGTTTAGAAGTTACTCTATTAAGAGAGCAAGGCAATACAATTGGCGATGATAATCAAAGTTACGTTGTTAGATATGCTCCGCCTTTCTATGGTTACACTGCGTTTGAATATATGGGGCAAAATGATGCTTCTAAAAAAACTATAGACGGATTTAACGACACACAAAAATCATATGGTATGTGGTTTGTACCACCTGACGTTGGCGTAAACGTAATTGTATTTTTTATTAACGGCGATCCTAGTCTAGGATTTTGGATGGGCTGTTTACCTGCTAGGTTTACAAATAATATGGTTCCGGGAATTGCAGGTTCAACTGAATATGAATTAGATTCTGCAGACAAACAAAAGTATAACACTAAACAACCGTTGCCAGTTGCAGAAATAAACAAAAAAATTAACGTTAAGGATCAAAAGATTGATCCTGAAAAAATTAAAAAACCTGTACATCCAATTGCAGATAGATTCTTAGAACAAGGTCTATTAGAAGATGACGTAAGAGGTGTAATAACTAGTTCTGCTCGAAGAGAAGCTCCTAGCGCAGTCTATGGAATTTCTACACCCGGACCACTAGATCGCAGACCTGGTGCTAAGAAATCTCTAGTTGGAAAACAAGAAGACCAAACAAGAGCAGCAGTACCGGTTAGTCGTCTTGGTGGAACACAACTAGTAATGGACGACGGTGACGATAGATATGTTAGAGCAACTCCTGCTAGTTCAGGACCTGTAAAATATATTGATGTTGTTAAAGGCACTGATGCGGCTACTGATAAAAAAGTAAACGAAAAGGGCGACCCAACAATTCCTTATGGTGAATGTTTTAGAGTTAGAACTAGAACTGGACATCAAATACTTTTACATAACAGCGAAGATTTAATTTATATTGGCAATGCGAGAGGTACGACCTGGATTGAAATGACCAGCAACGGAAAGATAGATATCTATGCCAGTGACTCGGTTAGTTTGCACACTGAAACAGATATTAATTTTAGAGCCGATAGAGATATCAACTTAGAAGCTGGTAGAAATTTTAATATCAGAACAGACTCTGGTAAGTTTCACGCTGAAATTGCTACAGATCAAGAGTGGCTAGTTAACAATGACGCCAAGATCACAGTTGGAGCTAACCTTGATATTTTAGTTGGAGCAAAAACTAAGATTTCTTCAAACACTGACCTTGACATAGCTTCAGGTGCTGAAATAAAAATGTCAGCAGTTGCAGACGTTAGTGTTGGATCATCGGCTGAATTAAAATTAAATGGATCTAAGATTAACCTTAATGGTCCTAATAATGCAGAGCCTGCAGAAGCAGCAGACTTTGTAAGACCTTACGATCTAAGAGACAATCCAGCAACTAATACTGCCGCTGGATGGGAAACTAAGAAATATCAGTCAGGTGTTGTTAAGAGCTTAATGAAGCGTATTCCTATGCACGAACCTTGGGCTCTTCACGAAAATCAAGCACCAGAACAATTAAATCCTGACAATACAGATAGGGATGTATAACAATGGGTACAAAACTTTATAATCAAAAAACTGTAGCAGGAAATACAGCATCAGTAGGAATTCAAGGTAACAACAGCTTTACCTATAGAGGATTTAACTCCTCCGAAAGTAAAAAGAATTATAAGTTGTTTGATGCAGATCTTGTTAAACAGGATTTAATAAATCATTTCTATATTCGTAAAGGTGAAAAATTAGAAAACCCAGAGTTTGGAACAGTGATCTGGGATATACTTTTCGAACCGTTTACTGAAGAAGTTAAAAATATTATTTCAAAAGACGTTGAAACTATTATTAACTACGACCCACGTATGCAGGTTAACGAAATACAGATCGACAGCACTGATATGGGCATAAGAATTCAAGCAGACATAACATACATTCCCTTTAACATCACTGAGAGAATGACTTTTAACTTTGACAAGAACAACGCAATTATTAACTGACCATATTATTTTGTTTGGTAAATATTAGATAGGACCTAAAAATGACAACTACAGCTAGACAAAATAACTTAATTTTAAATCAAGACTGGACTAGAATCTATCAGACATTTAGAAATGCTGATTTCAAATCTTACGATTTTGAGAACCTACGCAGAGTTATAATCACGTATCTTCGTGAGAATTATCCAGAAGATTTCAATGACTACATTGAAAGTTCTGAGTATATGGCCTTGATTGATGCAGTGGCATTTTTAGGACAGAGTCTAGCATTCCGTGTTGATCTAGCAAGCCGTGAAAACTTTATTGAATTAGCTGAAACAAAAGAAAGTGTTATTCGTTTGGCTAAAATGTTAAGCTACAATGCTAAAAGAAACGTCCCAGCTAAAGGCCTATTAAAGTTTTCCACAGTAACTACTACTGAAGAAATTTTTGACAGCAATGGTAAAAATCTTTCAAATCAAATTATTTCTTGGAATGATCCTACAAACACTAACTGGTTAGAACAATTCATTCTAGTGTTAAATTCTGCAATGGCAGACAATACAGAATTTGGTCGTAGTCAAGGATCTGCTACTATTGAAGGTATTCAAACAGAGCAATACAGATTTAGAACAGTAACAAATGATGTTCCAATTTATTCTTTTAGCAAGACTGTTGCTGCAAGAGGAATGAATTTTGAAATCGTTTCAACAGCTTTTAAAGGGGCAGATGCTCCTTACGAAGAGCCTCCAGTTCCCGGAAATCAAATAGGTTTCATTTATAAAAACGACGGAGCAGGTCCAGGATCACCTAACACTGGTTTTTATATGATGTTCAAGCAAGGAAGTTTAGAACTTGCTGATTTTAGCATCGAAGCTCCTACAACAAACGAAACAGTAGCAGTTGATGCTACAGGAATTAACAACGACGATGTATGGTTGTACAGTTTAAGTGCTACCGGAGTACAACAAGGTCAGTGGACACAGGTTGCAAATCTAGTAGGAAATAATATTGTTTATAACAGTATTTCTCAAAACATTAGAAACATTTATTCGGTAGTAACTAAAGACAATGATAGAGTTGATTTAGTTTTTGCTGACGGAGTTTACGGTAATTTACCACAAGGAAGTTTTAGAGTTTATTATAGAACTAGTAACGGTCTAAGTTATTCTATTTCTCCAAATGAATTGCGAGGAATCAATATTAACATTCCTTATATAAATCATTTAGGCGAAGAACATAATATCACAGTAGGCCTTGCTTTACAATACACAGTGTCAACTTCGGCACCGTCAGAGTCTATTGACTCTATCCGAACAAATGCTCCTGCTAGTTTTTATACACAAAACAGAATGATCACTGGAGAGGATTATAACCTAGCTCCTCTAACTAGTAGTCAAAATATTTTAAAAGTAAAATCTGTAAACAGAACAAGCTCTGGAGTATCAAGAAACTTTGATGTTATTGATGCTACTGGTAGATATAGTTCTGTAAACGTCTATGCAAATGACGGTTACATTTATAAAGAAGAAATTGAAAAGATACTTTCCTTTAAGTATACAAGTAGAATTGACGCCATTAATTTTATTAGAAGAACCCTAGAACCAGAATTTTCTAATAACGATGTTTTTAATTTTTACATCACCAAATACGATAAAATTTTGTTTACAGGCGGAGAGCTAATCGAGTGGAACACCATTACCTCTGATGTTAACCAAAGTACCGGCTATTTCAAAAGCGGCACATTCTTGTCTAAAGTTGGTAGTTACGCTACAAACAGTTTAAAGTATGCTACTCCCGGATCGTTGGTAAAATTTGTTCCACCAACAGGATACGCATTTAAGAAAAATAAAATTGTAGCAATAGACGCAACTGATCCTGATCAAACAAGTTATATTTGGACTAAAATTGTTCGTGTTGTTGGAGACGGTACTAACGCAGGCCGAGGAGTATTAGCCAATGGTCTAGGACCAGTTACACTCAGTGAAGTTATTCCGACTGACTCGGCAAATAATCTAAGAGCTATTGCTAAACAAATCGTTCCAAAGTTTGTTAATGATCTTTCAGTTGCAGTAGAAACTGAAATGATTAATCAAATGTCTCAAGACTTAACGTTTGGTCTAAGATACAGCGTTATTGATCAGTCTTGGAAAATTATAACCGCTACTAACATAGATTTAGTAAACGATTTTAGTTTAGGTAAAGCAGGAGATACTTCTAATTCGGCGTTAGACAGTTCTTGGATTATGTCTTTTGTAAAAGAAGCAGACAAATATAAGATACGAATTAGAAGTATGAATTATATTTTTGGTAGTATTCAAGAAAATAGATTCTATTTTGATGCTAATGAAAAAGATTACAATGACAGACTGGGACAAGTAGTCAAAGATACTGTAAGTATTCTTGGAATTAACACAGGCAAAGATCGCTTAACTGCGTTAAAAAATAATATTGATTTTGAAATTGCAGATACGATCAAGTTTGACGACGGATACGAAAGCACTCAAGAGATTAAACTTGCGTTCAAAGATACTGACGATGACGGTAGCATCGATAATCCAGATGCTTTTGAAGATGTGGTCGGCGAAGACAGTCAGTTAAGTTATATTTTCTTCCAGGAAATTGTTGACGATAACGGCTATGTGACAAGAACATTAGTTGATAATAGTGCTGATACAATTTTAGTCTATCAGAAAGAATCATTAATTAACGTGCAGGATTTTGCAGACGGGCAATTAATTTATTTCTACGACATTAATGAAAATAGAGTTAAACGTGTTAATAGAACAACTAACACATTAGATTTAGAGAATTCTTATAAAGGTGTTATTGGTAGAGCCGGAATCAAATTCCACTACATACACAATGCAAGTATTAATAGAAGAATTGATCCAAGCGCAAGTAACATTATCGACGTTTACTTATTAACAAGAAGTTATGATACAACATTTAGAAATTACCTTGCAGGTGCAGCAGACAAACCAGTTCCGCCTACTAGCGATAGTTTAAAAATTAGCTTTGGATCTAAGCTAGACACTATCAAATCTATCAGCGATGAAATTGTTTATCATCCAGTAGAGTACAAAGTTTTATTCGGTCCTACAGCAGATGAAAAACTACAAGCATCGTTTAAGGTAGTTAAGAATCCATCTAAGAGTATTAATGACAACGACCTTAAAGTTAGAATAATTACTGCTATAAATGAATTTTTTGATGTTAATAATTGGGACTTTGGTGATAAGTTTTACCTAAGTGAAATGATTACCTATGTTATAAATTCAGTGGCTCCGGACGTAAGCAATATGGTTATATTGCCAAGACAACCTAGTCAAGAATTTGGCAGTTTATTTGAAATTCAAAGCAAGAGCAGCGAGATATTTGTTAGCGGTGCAACCGTTGATGATATCGAAATAGTTTCAGCCATTACCGCAGCAGAGGTAAGGGCTAGTGTTAATAGTATTGTAAGTTCAACATAATATGGCAAATAAAAAATTTCCTAAGAGTCAGCTTCCTGTAAGAAAGACCGTAGACCTATTACCTGCGGTCTTTAGAACTCCTACAAACGATAAATTTTTATCTGGAGTTGTTGATCCATTAGTTCAACCGGGCGTATTAGAAAAAGTTGTAGGTTATATCGGAAGAAGATATGGCAAAACTTACAAAGGCTCTGACATATATGTTGACTCGGATAATACTCTAAGAAGTAGATATCAATTAGAGCCGGGTGTTGTATATTCCAAAGATCAGAAAATTACAAATTACTTTGATTATTTGGACTTTAAGAATCAGTTAAAGTTTTTTGGCAATAGCAATGAACAAGACAATCTTGCCACAAGTCAAGAGCATTATACTTGGAATCCTCCTATTGACTGGGACAAGTTTGTTAATTACAGAGAATATTTCTGGGCACCAAGCGGTCCTCCTACTGTACAGGTTTATGGTCAGTCATCGAAGGTAGTCAGCACCTATAGAGTTAAAGCATCTCTAAACAGTTTTATTTTTACTCCTGACGCCTATACAAACAATCCTTCTATAACATTGTATAGAGGACAAACATACAAATTTATAGTTAATGTGCCAACTGACGGTTTTGTTATTCGTACCAGCTACGATACAGGATCGTTATTGTTCAACCCAAACAAAACATACTTTGCTGGATCAATCGTTGTCTATGACAACAAGTTATGGAAAGCTAAAGTAGAAGTAAAACCACTAGATGGTAGCTCTATCGACATTGATAGCCAAGACTGGGAATTTTTAGAAATTGTTTCCAGCCAGTCGGTATCTCTAGACTACAACCAGGGTGTAATTAACAATAAAGCTGAAAACGGTACAATTACTTTTGAAGTTCCTTACGATGCTCCAGACATACTTTATTACCAAAGCGTAACAGATCCTGACAAGTTTGGAAGATTTGTAATTTCTGATATCGAATCAAATACTAAAATTGATATTGAAAAAGAAATTTTAGGAAAGCCTAACTACAAGAGTAGCAATGGTATAGAATTTACTAACGGATTGATTGTTGAATTTATGGGCAACGTTACTCCGTCTATGTACGCATCTGACTCTTGGTTAGTTGAGGGTGTCGGTAACAAAATTACTTTAACTAGATTTTCTGATCTAGTAGTTCCAGTATTGTCAACTGAATTACCTGAAGTATTATTCGACAATGAAGGATTTGATACACAACCTTTTGATGATGCAAGTGCATACCCAGGTTCTAAAGACTACCTAACAATTTCTAAAAATAGTCAAGATAGAAATCCTTGGAGTCGTTACAACCGTTGGTTCCACAGAAGCGTATTAGAGTATGCTTATAGTTTTAGAGGACAAGAATTTGATGCTCCAGAGGCTCTAAGAGCCAAGCGTCCAATTATTGAATTTGCTCCTAACTTAAAATTGTTTAATCACGGTTACGTTTCTAAAAATACTGTAGATTATATTGACACATATACTACGGACGTCTTTAGTAAAATAGAAGGCAGTACCGGTTACAATATTGACGGCGAAGCATTATTTGAAGGCGCAAGAGTTTTAGTAGTTGCTGATACAGACGATCTAGCAAATAATAAAATCTATAAAGTTACTTTTATCAATCATAACAACCGTAGACAAATTAGCCTTAAAGAAGAAGCTGATTCTGTGTCAACCTTGGGCGAATGTGTATTAATTCGCAGAGGTAAAATTAATGCAGGTATTATGTTCCACTTTAACGGAACTCAATGGGTTAAGAGTCAAGAAAAAACCGCAGTTAACCAATCTCCTCTATTTGATGCATTTGACGAGAATGGCGTCAGCTTTGCAGATCCTGATACATATCCAGTTAGTTCATTTGCTGGTACTAAAATTCTTTCTTACAAAGAAGGCAACACAGCACTAGTTGATAAAGAACTAGGTATTGTTTTAAGCTATCAAAAGATTGACAACGTTGGCGATATTTTGTTTAGCTGGGACTGGGACAAAGACATTGTCTACTACACTGTTGATCAAACTAGATACAGCAAGAAAGTTTCAACAGGGTATTATCAGTATTCGTCCGATGAAGAATATGCAAATTCTTGGACAAAGTTAATCCCAACATTTGTTCAACCTATTATTGACAGCCAAGTTGTAGGCGAAGTTACAGACACACTATTTTTCAATACTGTTGAATGGGCTAAACTTACATCTGAACCGGTAATCCGTTTTTATGTAAACGGAGAAAAGTATGCTGGAACTTATACAAGAGTAGATAACAAATTTACTTTTAGTCAAACATTTAATATTAAAGATATTGTTTCTATTAAACTAGTTACAGATATCGAACCTGATCAAGGTTATTACGAAATTCCTGTAGGCCTAGAAAAGAATCCTCTCAATGACGACCTAACAGAATTTACTCTTGGACAAGCTATTGATCACGTATCTACCTCAATTGAGTTTGATGATACCTTTGAAGGAATTATTCCAGGTAAGTCAAACCTAAGAGATTTATTTGACTACAGAAATTACGGAAAAAGATTCTTAAAGCATTCTGGTTTAGCCCCTGTTGCAGTTAGTTTGCTTTGCGATAAGAACAATAATATTTTTAAAGCATTGCAGTATGCTAATAAAGCCTATACTATTTTTAAAAATAACTTCATACAACGATCTACAGAATTAGATTATAATAACAATCTAATAGACTTTGTTGACGATATTGTTTCCGATCTTGGAAAGGTTAAGAGCCCAACAAGTCCGTTTGCCGACTCTGATATGATTGGTAGCGGTGCTTATAACCTAATTCGTTATGAGGTCGAAGATGAAGGAATTAAAACTTTTAGCCTTACTGAAAAGTTCAGCCTTAAAGAGTTAAGCCGTAAGGCAGTTTATGTCTATGTAAACGGTCGTCAGTTGTTAAACGGCAAAGAATATGTATTTGACGAAACATTTGGTTTCTTAAGATTAACAATTGATCTACAGCTAAATGATGTGGTTGAAATTAGAGAATATGTAACAACGGCAGGTTGCTATGTTCCTTCTACACCGACCTCAATGGGACTATACAAAAAGTA